>ENA-ORTG01000042-ORTG01000042.1-human-gut-metagenome-genome-assembly--contig:-NODE-42-length-115106-cov-10.549356_pt1 | contig 115106 bp, 110 predicted proteins | sample MGYA00241906_ERZ509176 | MGnify/ENA primary metagenome ERZ509176 (study PRJEB26280, sample SAMEA2338811) | human gut metagenome | biome: human gut; feature: human-associated habitat; material...
CTTGCGCTACCAACATATTTTAATTTTCCTGCATTGCTTATAGTCAAACTGTAATATGCATTTGCAGCAAAGTATGCAGTAAACACAGACGATTGATTAGCACTCAATGCCCCAGCCAAAACAGAAAGGTCAAGGGTAAATGCACTTGTCACAGCATAAACCATCGTGGAGGTTATAGGTGTATCGGATGTGCCATTGACAACATAAGTAGTGTACTTCTCTCGGCTGAGCATAAGGTCATGGAAATTCTGCTGTGCCGTCCACGTGTTAGATTCCGCTGTGCTAATACCGCTACCACTAACTTCAATAGTTACATTGCCGTTTTCGTCGGGAGCAGTATTGTTAACGGTTTTAACTACCCCATTAATATCAGCTTTAGTAGCATAAGTTTCAGTAATTACATTGCCCTTACCATCATGGATTGCTGCCCTAGCCGTGCCATTATAATTTGCAGCGTTGATTGACCCAATAAACTGTGTGCCTTCACGCCACATTATTTTAGTAGCTCCACCAAGTAAAGTAAAACCAGAGAAAATATCAGTCCCGACTTTATTCAGCAGTGCATTATAGATAGCTTTATTTTGGACAGGGTTAGTGGAAGTATCAGACAGTTCAGCATCAACAGTAACGCCACCATCAGCACCATCTTTACCTCTAGGCAACGTAAAATTCAAAACAACATTACTAGCAGTGCCACTATTGGTAACACTTGCATTACTACCTGCTGCACCTGTAGTCACGCTACCAATCTTGATAGACGCAGCAGTACCTGTATCACCTTTTGCACCTTTAATATTCACACTTGCAGGATTGGTCAGTCCAGCTTTATTCGTCCAACTTAAGACACCCTCCGTAGACACACTAGGAACAAATACATTAACATTTTCACTATAATTCTTAGCATTGTCCCTGTAAGTTCGTGCTTCGTTTGCACTACTTCTTGAAGCGTTTGCAAAGTTACTAGCAGTAGTAGCAGCAGACTGTGCCGCTTCCTTGCTGGCTTCTGCGTTGTTTTCGCTAATTTTGGCATTGGCTTCGCTTGCCTTTGCGTTGGTTGCAGATGCCGTAGCGTCAGCCTTGGCGGTTAATGCCTCCTGCTTATAACCACTCGTCAGCTCCGCATTTTCAGCAGCGCTTGCAGCAGATGCACTCGCATACTGTGCGCTGTTACCTGCTACGCCTGCTGATTCGAATGCACTATCTTCACTCTTTGCTGCCGCAGTTGCGCTTGCAGCGGCACTCTGTGCTTGTGCTTGAGTCTGCGCGTAAACACCTTGCGCCAATGGCAAAACCTTTGCCGGGTCTTCCGACAATTCAAGAGTTTTTCCATCGTCACTAATTCTAAAGCTTTTGCCGTTCTCCCACGGAATTGTAGTATCAATATCAGCGCTTGTACTTACACCGATTTTCAAACTTCTACCGGTAACGTCGGTAAGCTGTTGCGCAATCATCGTCAGTTTATCGCCAATATCTTCAACCTGGTTAAAAGGATATTGGTCTGGCAAATCCGTTTCCTGCGTCACCGGCACTTCCCTATAAATCGTCAGTTTCCACCCGGCCGGCAGTACTGCCGGCCTTTCGCTCTCCGGTACTTCTGCACCGACTGCGTAACCTGGATAACGCACAACGCTTTTTTCAACGTCAACATAATAATCTTTAGTCAGCAGTTTTTCTTTGCCGTCTGCGTCTGTCAGCAAAACTTTAATGTCCGTTCGGTTTAAAATTTTAAACTGATACGCAAACTCTGTTGCATTTCCGTTGCCGCTATATGTGATTCTGTTCTCAACATGAGCAAGCATAATAGTTCCCCTCCTTTTATTATTTTTGCCAAAAGAAAAGTGTAGATATATTTTTATATCTACACTTAATAAATTCACTTTAACTAATTATACATTCATTTTCAAAGGTTCGTATCTATGCTACTTTGTGAAATTTTTGTCAATCTTTTTTACGTTCGCTTTTTGGTCTGCGCTTGTAAATATCTTGCAGCTCAAAGTCCATATCATCAGCAGCAATATCTATGCTGTTGAATATGATATTGAAGATGCCGGCAGGAACGCCAAGAAATGCACCGCCGACATATGCAGACTGCTCTATCAGTTCGCCAGTTCCTTCTTCGCCTCTGGCAACCTTGCCCAAACGGCGATAGACTGTCATGCCTTTATCAATCAGTCCTTGTGCCGCAGTCAGCCTGTAACCGTAGTTTTTCATGCCTAGCAAGCATTGTATGCCGATATTTGCAAATTGGCCGTAAGGTCCACCCATAGACAACGGGTAGTTGATAAGTTCTTTTGACAATTTACGATAGCCGTCCTTATCTTTCTCAAAAGGAGCAGTCAAAGAAAGCTCTGCCATAGCCACGTTCAGCAAGCACACGCCGAGGAATTTGGCACCAGCAAAAGCAATCAGCCGTTCAGCCATTTCTTTTTTCTCACCGCTATTCCATAACCTTTTAACAATATGTGCTTCTCTGTCCCATTGGTTAAATTGTGTATTGAAAAATCCCTGGAACATCGTAAACAATCTGAATAAGCCGCTATTTCGTTGCATACTTGATACATCATGAATACGACTACTGCCTAACGTGCGGCGAATAACAGCGTTCGCAAAGTCTAGTGCTTCCTGCTCCGTCTTGCCTTCGTTGATTTTCTTCATGTATGCTTCTGCGAATACTGGTTTTGCAGTCATCATATCAGTATAGCCTAAAAGCATTGCACCATATTTCAGCGTCCTTTTTTCAATCGGGTTAAGGTCAGAACGGTTCTGAATATCCCTTAACGTAATGTCTGGCACTCGCGAACGCTCACGCATAAATGCGCTTTTGGCACAAATAGCGTCTACTTCTGCTCTGCCTTCACCTGTAAAACTGCGAAGTAAGGCTCTGAAAGCATCAGCATGAGTAAAGCCTTTTGTACTATTGCCGTAAAGAAATATGTTAGTAGTGTTCTGCATTATCGTTTTAAAATTAAACATAATAGCCGCATTTGTTGCAACATTACGCAAAGCGTCGGCAATCTTCGTAAACGTCGTTTCAGCCATGTATGCTGTCCTGCTACCATATGGGTTAGCGCAAGCCTGCAAAAACTCTCTCAAAAGTCTTACGTTTGTATCGCCTAAACGCTCAACCATGTTGCGGTAAATATCCTCATCGTTCAGTATCTTTCTGAAATCAAGCATTGTTTCACGATAACAAATATCATGAATGTATTTTTTTACCGCCGTAACCTCACTGCCGCGCGATAAGTCTACGGGATATTTGCCGCCGGTACGTGCTTTACTTGCGCTAGTATCCGTAGTCAAAGTCCGTTGCGGCGGTCTGCTGCCTTCTTTGGTACTGTCGATTCTGTCAAATTTTCCGGGCATACTGCCGGTGCGTGTATCACGTTCCAACGGGAAGTAACCACCTTCAAATACCACGCTTTCACCGCTTGCAAGCTTCAGCACCAGCGGTGACGCTTCAATCTTCGGCGGCTCAAAGCCTTTTGTTCTGCGATTGACTTCTGCCAGCATAGGCCAGAATTTACTTGCTGCATTGATACGTGCCTGCGCATAGGCAATATCTGCTTTAGTCAGATGCTTACACAAAAACTCTATAAGGTTTTGTTTGGTTTGTAGCATCGCTTCTTCTCTGCCGATAAGCTCCGATTCTTCCACCCATATATCAGAATTTTTTACGCCTACCGGTTTTTGTGAACACAGCCTTGCGGCGTTACTATCACTGCCAAGGTTGCAAAGCATAGCAATCAAAGCATGCTTATCTGCGCTACCGCCAAGCTCTTCGTAGTAAATCCTTGTATCATGCGCAATGCCTGCTTTCTTGTCCGGCTCCCATTTCTGTAAAGCATCTATAAGCTCGTTCTGGTAACTTTCAAGCATCGTGCTTTCCATATCTGCACAATGGTTGATTTTGTTGTAAAACTCCCTGGTGAAATAACCTTCTTCCGTCCAATTATCCATCATCAAGAAAAAGTTATCAGCGTTACGCAGTGTAGCTATGATATTTTTAGGCCAGTCAATAATTCGCTTACGCAGGCTCTTTTTACTGTCGCTGCCAATCTCCGCCTCGTACTCTACCGGCAATTCTTGCAGGTGCGCTATCGTATCAGCCTTAACCTGTTCAAAAGCTTCACCGGCGGCAATTTTGTTCATCTGCGTATCCTGCTTTGCAATAGCACGAATGTTTTTCAGTGCGTCGATAACGTCCATATAGTTCGCAAGGCTAAGCTGCGGCGCATTGGTCAAATCATTATTCGGATTCAGAACAAACTCCGGCATAGAAATAATTTCGTCACCGTACTTTGCCTGCATCTCTGCAATGTAATCGCTAAGCGGCTGCACTTCTCTGCCGTTGGTATTAAAGTCCTTGCGGTGATAGCCCATACGCTCCAGCAATGCGCACATTTGGAAGAAGTGCTGCTCTGTTCCCCATACTTCTTTCTTGCTGTGCATCTGCTTTTTGACGTACTTTCTTGCGCTTTCAATCTGATGTTTAGCCTTGACTGCTTCACGATACAAAGCGTGATTAATCATCTGCTGCTGCTTATACATAGCCGCTTCTTCCAAAAGGCCGGCTTTCGCAGCCTTGTTTGCATTAGCCGCCGCTCTGCGTTCTGCCATAGCAAATCTTCTCGGCTTCATAACCTCGCCTGCGGGCAAAGTCTGGATATAGCGTTTAGCAAAATTATCTGCGTTCTGCTTACGCACTTTAGCAATATTCTCGCGCTCTTTTTGCTTAATATCCTTGTTGCTTATTTCATTGAGTGCTTCATCAATAAGCTGTTGTTCAAGTGCCACTACTTCGCCGCTCTCGTCATTATAGAGTGCTTCCCTTGCCGCTTCTCTTGCCTGCTCACGCTCCTGCATGAAGTCGGGGAATCTGCGGTTCACGGCCTTGTCAATCTCTTGACGCACCATAGCTCTTTCGCTCGGTGAAGTCAAAATATCCTGCGCCATAGCATCGCCACTGTCATAGCCCAAACTGTCAGCCACCCAGTCAAACAGTTCTCTCTGCTCGTTAGACAAGGCACGCTTTTTGCTCATCTCCACAAGGTCGACTTTATCCGGATTAGTTTCAAGCTCATGCTTCAAGGCTTTAAGCTCGTTAAGCTCCGTAAGTTGTTCACCCTCTACCAACGTTTCGGCAATCTCTTTCAAGCCTTCTTCGCTTTTGAGCTTTGCTCTGTCACCGCCGTTGCGAATGTAGTTTCTCGCCCAGTTATCCTGCACGTCGCTACCCTCATTCTCATTGACGGTATAACCTTCGACAATCTCTCTCGCCATTTCATAGCCGCTGGCATAGCCGTTTTCCTCTGCTATCTGGTCAAAGAGTTCTTTTTGCTCCTGCGATAATTGGTTGCGCTTACTTCCTTTTACCAGGTCGACACCTTCGGGGTCTGTTTCAAGTCTATGCTTCAACGCTTGCAGTCTGTCCAGTTCGTCGACAATATGTTTAAAGTCTGCCTTAATTTCGGCATCGCCATAATCTAAACCGGTGCTACGCAAATCGTAGTAGTCCGCTATATCTTCGCCCCTTGCAATCTTTTCGGCAATTCTCCTACGCCCTTTTTTGCTGGTTAAGTCGCTTACACTTCCGCCGTAATCGTGAACATATCTGGACACCCAGTTGACATTACGAATACTGTCGCCTGCTTCATGGAATACAAGGCCTTCAATATCCGCTTGCTCTAAAGCTCGCTTAGTCCAATGACGTTTTCCGTCCTTGCCTATCTCGCCGAAGTCAACCAAGACTGCGCTCTGGTCCGGTATGCCTGCAAAATCATTCGCATACTTGCCTTCTGTTCTGTTTGTTGCGGCGAAGTAGCCCCACTTGCCATTGATAAAAAACGCACGCTCACTCTTGACTGTATCTTGATATTCCGCAAGCTCACTTTCTATTCTGTTAGCAATCGGATTTAAAATATCATCAATAGTTCCGTTTGTATCTTTTAATAATTCATTATAGTTTATGCGCTCATTGCCATAAATGTATTTTCTTGCAAGCCTACGCGGATTAGCTTCGATTGTTTCCCATTCGTTGATTTTCTGCCTAAAGTTAGCATGAGCCATACCGTGCTCATCAACAACGAATGTAGGATTCGTAACAGTTTTCTGTCTTGACTTGCTGAACATAGCAATCAGCATGTCTTCAGCGTTTGCAACACGCTCTTTAGAAAGTGTGCCGTATGTGTCGACTTCCGCTTGAAGATACTCAACTATCGGATTAAGTATATCGTCAATGCTGGCGTTGGTATCGTTCAGCATATCATTATAGTTTGGCAGTACACTTCCTAAAACGTGCCTGTATTTTCTTGCTATAATTGCAGGATTGGCAAGCTTTGATTCTTGCCCGAATTCCTGCCCGACTTGCACTCTTGCACGATTGACAAGTTCTTGCGCTACTGCCTGCTCAATCTGCGGCCGTATTTCTTCGACGAACGCTGCTTTTTCGGCTCTGCGCTTTGCACTGAAATCAGCCATTGCCCGTCTTGTCAGAATATCCACGGCCTTGTCTTTAGCCTTCAAGATTTTATCCTGCAAGGCCTTTTTGTTTTGGTCTGATAACTTGGATGTTATATTTTCCGGCAAGCCGCCAAATATACCTTCCATGCGTGCCATAACTTCAATTTCTTCACGGCACGCCAACATTCTGTCGAATACCTGCCGCACTTCCGGCGTTAATTCTGCCGCATTTTCACTTCTTGCTATCTTGCTATAAATAGCTGATAACCAATTAGCAAATCTCTGGAACGCTCCACGCAGTCCGACGCTAGGCGCTTTGCCTTCCATGATGTAGGTTTCAAATGCTTCTGCCAGCTTTTCATGCCCGGCTCTCTTTGCTTCAACGTCACCGCTTGCCCATGTGTCAGCGTCAATGCCTGCGTACTCCATGAGCTTTTTCGCATCAGCGTTTAGTCTTGTGTTGCTGGGGTCTGCCAATGCTTCGTTAATCATGGTTTCCACAAAGTAGTGTCCTGTTTCGTGGATAACTGTACTTGCATCTGCGCCCTTAAAAAGCGTGATAACATAAGTACCATCATCCATTGGGGAAATCATGCCTTTATCTTTCAGTGTACCATTGACAATTTTTTGTTGCTTGTAATTATCTGCTTTTTGTGATACACTATCAGCAAAAGAGGGCGTTTTGTTTGAGATACTGGGCTGAGCCTTGAATTGCTCGGAACCCGAGGGCTTGAACGCGTCCTCTATTTTTTTATACTCACTTTCGTTAAAAACATTATGATTATAATATGATAATGATTTATCATTATGTTCTCTTACTGTAACAACTACATAACGTTTTTCACCATTAACATTCAGTGCAGAATGAATATAATAAAAATTCTCGTCTGAATGTTTTTCTTTTTGCGGCGCAGATTCTGTAACGAAATTACCATTCTCCATAATTTCACGTAAATAGCGCAATGCAAAAAGTTTTTCTTTTTTAGCGGAAGTGTGTTCCATTTTCTTTCTGCCACTTGTGCCAAATTTAATATTATTTTCTTGATACCCTTTATCTATTCTAATATCACCCAATACACCATTATGAACACTCGTGCCTTGCAAGTTGTCCCTATACCATGCAAAAGCCTTTTTCTGCAAGCTCTTCAAATCTGAATAGTGTCCCATCTCATTTCCGGTAATATTAGTAGTATAGAATTGCTCTTTTTTAAGCACTCCTCCCTTGCTAAACCAGCCATTCTTTTGTTTAGCTTTGCCGCCGTCCTCAAACCGCAGTTTGTTTTTCTGTAGCCATGCAGCAGGATTTTCGGGGTCTGCAATAAGTGCGCGGCTCTCCAATACTAAACGCAAATTGCCGGCATGAGATTTATTCATACCTGCTTTAGTAGCGCTGTCAACAATAGCGTCAAGTTCTGCGTCAAGCTCCGTGCTTGCCTGCCTGGTTAAGTTATAGCCTTCTCGCAGTTCTTTACGTGTCTTTGCGCCGCCGTCCGATAATTCGCCGTTACTGTCAAAGTACATATTGTCTTTCGTAGCTTCAAACAGCGCATTATCTTTAGCCATTGCCGCCGTAAACTTGCCGCGGCTAATGTCTATATCCTGCCCAAGTTCTGCAGCCGCCTCTACTTCTTCTTCGGTAATTCCTAATTCCTCATAAAGTTTATTGTTGCTGCTGGTCTGCTTGTAGCCTTCCAAGTCCTGTGCTGATACAGTAACAGTATCGTCCTCAAAGTTAGGATTGTTCGCTTCAATTTCAGCCGCCGCACGCTCCGGGTTAATGCCTGTTTCTCTGATTCTTTCAGCATCTGCTACTAACTTTGCCTTGCGTTCTTCGTTGGCTTTCAAAGCGACGTGCTCAACAGCACTGTCAACGGCAACGCTTACGCCGCTAACACTGCCGCCAAGAATAGCACCGATAAGGCCGCTATATCCTGCTTCCTTCAAGTTCTGCTGCCAGTTCTCGCCCCACTTCTCTGCAAGTTTGGCAGTGCTTGCGCCGGGGTTCTTTGCCCATAAGTCCGTAGCTTGCTCCGGGAATTCCTGTAATGCTTCGGTAACACCTTCTTCAAGGCCACGTTTGGTAACTTCCCATATCTTAGCTTTCAGTCCGCTACCGGCAGGCATCTTTTTAAGCAGTCTGCCAAGCGGCAGTTCTTCTAATACCGCCTGCGGGATTGCGTTCAGCAAGCCTGCCTCCGCTGCTCTGGTTGCGCTTACGCCCTCTTTGCGCAGTCGCAGGTATTGTTCGCCGCTGATGTTTGCACCATTGTAAAGCATACTGATAGCGTGTACAGTTTTTGCACCTGCACCGGCAGCACCTACACCTTTAGTCAGTGCAAGCTGTACTAAAAGCTGAATACCGTTTTCGGCCAAATCATAACCAAGTTGCCCAGCCGCCGTATCAGCCTTAACTTCTTCGCGCTTCAAAATCTCATCGGTGACATAGCCTAAAGCCTTGCTGATGTTCTCTGATTGGTCATACTCTTTAACAACATTCTTGTCACCCTTATGAGCTTCAATATTAGCGTCAACGGCCGCTTTAGCAGCACCGAATAAGCCACGCACCGAACCTTTAAGGCCGTTCATTACGGCAGTGCCTATGCCCGGCTTATCGTCGTTGATAATGCTGCTAGTATCAATCGTCGGTGAGCTATTGCTCTGTACTGCCTGCGAAAACTTATTGTACTCATCGTCGCTCATTTTTTGCAGGTCATCATAGCCTAGAGTTTCAGCAGGTGACAAGCCGCTGTCAATATCAGCAATAAAGCCATAATTAGCATATTCCTTTTTTGCCTTTAATCTGCGGTCGAATTCGTCTAAAGGTTCATTAGCCATTTAGTAATCTCCTTTCAGTAACTTTGCCAGATATGCACCGTTTATTTTGCCCGATGTGCCATCTAACCATTTAACATCGTACCAATCATCGCCCGTTTTAGTTACGCTTGCGATACCACGTGCAATTAAATCTGCGTCACTTGCTTTTATATCTTCTGTACTGTCAAACCAGAATGAATGTTTTTCGGTAACATAGCTGCCGTAAACCTTAGTTGTTACGCAGTTTTGCAAGGCTTCCAACAGCTCCGTTTCACCCGGATTCATGCCGTGATTTTTTGCGCGATAAGCGCGCACCCATTGCCGCCCGTAGTTTTGGATTTTTTTCTTATACAGAGCATCGGCATTTTTGCCTGCGACTTGTTGTACAAGACCTTCCATATCAAAAGCAAATTCGCCTGTACCGCTATACCAATCGTTGTATATTTTTTCTAACTTCCCGCGCTGTGCAGACGATGCACCTTTGTTAGCAGCGTATGCTAAAAACTGGTCGATGCTTGCAAACTTGCCTTCTTGCAGCATATCTTCCAGTACGCCTATTGCATCATCATCAAGTTTTCCATTACTGCTTCCACCGCTACCGCCGCTTCCGCTTCTGCCTTGTGGTCCGTATATTGCCGTCACCGCATTACGATACGTTACGTACTTATCTGGGTCACTGCCTGCCTGGTTAGTAGCCCACGCCATAGCTTCACTGTAGCTTGTGCCGTTACCAAACATAGCAAATATCTCATTCTTTATTCCTTCAAAAAGTTTGTTTTTCTTATAAGTTTCTATTCTGTCATGGTCTGCCTTAATAATGCGGTACTGCTTCATAATGCGGTCTTGCTCATCCTGGCTCATGTTGTGGGTGCTGCGCACGTTCCCTGCCCTATTGGTAACACTCTCTGCGTATTCTTTGATACTAGGCTCAGTCCCATGCTGCGGCGTATCCCAAGTGTTTCCCCATACGTCCGTTGTTTTACCACTTACCCAGCGTTGCGCATTAGTTTCTCCGCTATACCATGCCACGGCAGCGCCTTCTGCGCCGTACTTATCGTAGTATTGTTTTAACTTAAAGCGTGCTACAATCTCTTGATTTTCAGGTGTCATTGCTGCGCCTGCTGGCAAGCCTGCTTCTTGGCTCCAGCTAGGCCAGTTACTAGGCAAAATCTGATACTTGCCGCTTGCGCCTGTACGGCTATTCTTGGCATTATAGCCGCCGCTACCTTCGCTCTCTTGAATACCAAAAGAAACTAGCAAATTCTCAAAATCATTACCGCTTTCACCGCCGCTAAATCCTTTCATGCCTGCAACTGCTTTGCGCACTGCTTCTTCATCGTCGCCATATTTAGCATACAAATCTTTAGCAGTATTTCTTTCAAAAGCGCTGCTTTCTTTATCGTATGCCACCTTCTCAAAAGCGGCGCGCTGATTAGCAGTCAGGTAACTGCCGTACTTATCCATGATGTTACGCATAGTGCCATAATCTTCGTTGGTGATGCTTGCGCCGACGGCACTTGCTACCACCTGCCCAATGTTGGCTCTGCTTTTAGATTCGATAAACTCTGCGCCACGCTTGCCATATATAGCGCTTGTCAGTAACTGTGTACGAATAATCTCATCTTGCAACGCCTGCGGATTGTTCCAGTTCTTCTGTACAAACTCGCAGGAGTTCTGAATATTATTGTCATAGCGTAAATCAGTGACTGCTTCTTTCTGCTTCTGCTCGTATTGGTCGACGGTCTGGAAGCCTTGCTGCGCGCTCTGATACATTAAATGGTCAAGTGCAAGCTGATTTTTTTTGCTATGCAATTTAGTGTTGCTTAATACATCCTGCCTTGCCTTATTTATCTGCTCTGTGTAGCTTGCACCTGCACCGGCAGTGCCTTTTAATTTTGTATTCATAAGGCCGCTTTCATCGTTGTACATAATGTTATAACGGCTCTTATTAAATATATCCATAGCATTAAGGATAGACTGTTTATCTTCATCTTCCTGCTGTGCTTCTACTGCTACCGCCCATTTGTTGGCGGCACCGGCAATAGCGGCAAGTCCTTTGCCGCCGCTGCCATAAGCGTTAAGGTCACTCGATACCTTGACAGTCGCACCGCTGCCAGCACCTAAATTGACGCTGCCTTGATAACCTGCAATCTTCATACTGCACCTCCCTTACCAGTTCCATTTAGTAAAGCCTGTATTATCCATGAACGGGTTATTCTTCTTTGCCTGGTTGTAAAGATTGAAGCCGTTCATATTGCTAGCAGGAAGATTGAAATCACTGTTAGCATCGTACCAATCGTCACTGCTTACCGTAGTTGTTCCCTTGCTGCCGCCAATCATACCTTTAGAGTAAGCGTTCGCCGCCGCACCTACAAGCGTACTAAACATCTGCATTTTGCCGTTGGCTTTAGCGTTCTTCGCCGCCGCATTATATGCGCTTGCCTGGTTGCGATAATTAACCTCGTTTACATAAGTGCTCCACGCATCATTACGCTGATTTTGCAACAGATTCATACTGTCTTTTTTGTAAGCGTCCTCGCTGCTTGAAAGAATATCAGCAACACTGCCGCTGTCGGTTAGGCCGCTGCTGCCGGCCGCCGCCAGCGCCTGCCCTCTTGCAAGCCTCATTCTATCGTTGAGTTGGCTTTGCTTCTGCGCATACGCTTCTGCCTGCTGCTCACGTTGGCGGCTCATAATAGCCGCGTTCTGCTGTGCAGCCTGCGCCTGCGCTTTATATGCCTGCTCCTGCTGTTTGGCCTGCTGATGTTGGCCACTTAACTGCATGACAGTTTGCAGGCCCATTAAGATTCCAAGTGTACCCATTACGCTCACTCCCCTCTATATGGAATATAAAACTGATAAAATTTCTTGCCGTCCCAACCTGTTTTAGGCTCTACCAAGAATACCGCCCCCAAGTGTCTTAAATAGTTAATGCTAGTGCGGTTCTTCTCGTAGACGATATTATGCAGCAGTCCATGCTTGCGCACCCATTCATTCAGCACTCTTTTAGCCTCTTTGAAAAGCAGGCTCTTTGTGTACCCGTTGTAAAGTTCGTTCGTGCCAACCATCCAAATACCGCGCCCCGGTGCGCCCCATTCCATAACGCCCTTGCCGAATATCGCAAGCAGTTTTCCGTCCTCACCACGGTATACCCTTGTTTCTTCGTCAAGCTTGATACTGCCGATAAGCACGAATACCGGGTCACTGCTTGCTTCCAAATCTTCCTTATCGTGCGGCCGTATATCCTGCATAAGTTCTTCAATCAACGGCACAACATTTTCTTTTGACTTATTATCAAGTATTTCAACTGTCCACTTCTTAGCCACCGAAAGACACCTCCCGCACTACCGCCAGCAAGTTAAAAGGATATGGCTCATCCGTAACGATAATCACTCTGCCTTCGTTATTAAAGCCGCCAATAGGCAAAGTCATATGCTTGTCACCGGTAAATAATTTAATATCGCTCACTGCGTTCTGCTCATCAAAGTTCATCAAGTCCATAGTATTTATATCGGGCCCGACCATGCCGCCAAGAGAATTACTTAAACGCAGGATGCAATTACTAATCTGCTTTTTGCGTCCTTGCATAGTGCCGTCACCAGTCTTAATTTCGACGTTTGGAAGTTCCACGATACTTCTATAAGGCAAGCCAATAAAAGCGTGTTGTACGGCCGCTGGAAGCGTCACAGCGCCGTCCTGGCTTACTGTCAGTCCGCTATACATTCTTCCGTCACCGATAACAGTAACTTTTTCGCCTGCCAACTCTGCCGCATCAATCTCTGTTTCCCCACTGCTCTTTTCAGCAGTGCTATACTCAATAGCATTATCAAGCATAATATAATCGTCGGGGTTATTGCTCTTTGCAGGATTCTTTGCCAGATATTCGATATTGCGTACTGTCACGCCGTTTATTTCTCGTTGTACTACAAGATAAATAATATCCTCATCGCCTTCCTGCACTGCCGCCACAGCTTCAATCTTGCCTTGCGTTTCTATCGTCGACCAGGCATATACTTTTTGTTCCATGATGTAGGATAAGCAAGCCATGCTGCCGTCGCTTCTCACAAAGTATATAGTGCTGTCGGGTTCCTGCTTATATGCACTGTCGACAATCTGTACATTCTCTATGATATGCTTTGCCAGCAAGGTTAAGTCATTGCCGCCGTAGCTGTCTGTTTCATAGCTATATGCCATATCCCTTACAGTGCTTCCACGGCCTTGTACAAACACGATTCTGCCGCCAATCATCAGCGGCTCAACAGTGCTGCATCCGCGTGTAGTCTGCATTTTCGGTACGGCCTTAGATGGGGTTACAGTATCGCTGCCGCTTACTGTCCATTCGTTGCCAGCGGTCAAGACAATTAAATCGGTGCTTGCTATCAAATGCAAAATCTTAAACTGCTTGCGGCTTACAAACGCAAGTGCTACTGCACTATCATCGGTAACAGTGCCGCTGGCTTTCTCTACACTGAAATTGCCGTAATCACCGGTTCTGCTCATCCATACCATGTAAGGCTGCTTCTTCGTGCCGCCAAAACATAGTCTGTCTTGGAAAAAGCACAGTGTTTGCGGGTAGCCGAATTCTTCACTCCATGCGCCCCACAAGAAATTAGTAGTCATATCTGTTGAGCCTAACTCTTTTTCAACATGAGCTTTTGCCGTGCTGTCGCTGGTGATTTCAGTAAGCTTTACAACGCCTTCCGCATTGTAGGCCATTGCTGTTAAATCAACAGTGCAAGTACCGCTAGTTATAGTGCATACCGCCCTTAAAAATACCGGCTCTGTTACACTGCCGCTTTCAGACGGATTATAGTCACTCTTAGATGTATATTTTCTGTATTCCTTCCAACTTTCGCCATCGTCACTCTTTTCTATGGTAAAACTGCCTTCCCAGGTTCCGTGACTGATAACCTTCCAATTTTCGCCCACACGTACTCTTTCTGTCGTGCCGTTGCTGGCGGATACAGTCTTGCTTGCAATCTCTTGTTTAAGTTTGATATACGCGCCCGGCTTGCTGCTAGCGAAAATATTCTTGTTGCTCGTCAAGGTAATATCACCTTGCGTTCCCGAAGGTGTCAATTCTTTATTGCCGGTATATAAAATCTTTACCCAGCCATTAGCGCCCGCTTTGCCGTTTGGGCTACCCTTTATACCGCCGGCACCGCCTGCCGCACCGCCGCCTGCGCCATATGTTACGCCTTGCGTGCCAACATTAGAATAATAGCCATCCTCGCCATACATACGGCTAGCCGCGCCGCCCGCGCCTCCGCCTCTACCGGTCAGCCCACACGCCGTACTATCCGTGCCTTTAGTGCCGCTAGTAGCTGTTGTATCTTTGTAGTTGCCTGCACTATAAGCATACGCGCCGCCACTGCCGCCGCTACCGACCGTAATCGTGTAACTTGTTTCTTTAGATAGCGTTATAGTTTTTATAATGCGTTCGCCGCTGCCGCCGTCGCCGCCTTTGGCTGCCAAATTATAAACCTGGTGTTCTCCGAACCTTTTCCATGTAACGGCACCACCGCCGCCGCCGCCTGCACCGGCTATGTCAATCTGATATTCACCGGTTACAGTCGGCTGAAATTGATAAGTGCCAGGCACTGTATAGCTTATACCGCTATAATTTTCAAGTGAGGTCGATTCATCGAAATACATATCAGTAATTTCAAAATCAGCAAACCGCCAGTCAGTGTCTGAATATCTTGCAAGCTGTTTCACGGGATATTTGCCGCTTGCAATAAACATAGTGTCTGCGCTTTGCACAAATCTCAAATCTTGCAGCATATCTGCCGTGTACGGTGTCATAACTTCTATGTTTATATAAAGTCCATTCTTATGCACTCTTATATATTTCTCGCCAATCTCCAAAAGATAGTCGGTGCTGTCTGCGCCGTTGAACGGTACCAGGATGCACGCTTTATCGCTATATTTTGTTCGTGCCATATACTTCATACCTGGTCTGCGATAAATAGGACCGTGCGGCTTGATAAGGCAGTTATAGGCTTGCAGGACCGCAAACTGATACTTATCTAAATCAACGCGGTTTGCAACTTCGGCGCTGATTTCGCCGCCGGTAAACGCAGGCTGCAATAAATAATAAGGTGTTAACCCACTAGCCATAATTACGCCCTCCCGTCAAAGTATTTACTCGGGTAGTCCGGCAATTCTTTCTTTTCGCTTGCCGTGGTATACTTCGCTTTCTGTAATGCCGCCATTGCAAGCTGATACTGTGTCTGCTGCAAGCCGCTGTTGCCGGTCAGTTGTACGCAGATATTAAACGCCAGCATATGAGTAAACGCGCTCAAAAAATCACTTGAAAACATTTCCACATCGTCAACGTCATAGGTATATTCAAGCCACGCAGCAGGGATATTGCAGCCTATACCAAGCACGTTGTCACTTGCCATATATAAGTCCCACTCTTCCTGCTGCTGTTCGCCTGCCCTTATCATTGCGCCGGTGTCATCGTCAAATATCTTGCGCACAGCAAGGCACTTTTCGGGGTAGGCGTAAACGTGGGACCAGTACGGAGATTCGATACTAAGTTCTGCAAGCTTGCTCACGCGCTTTGCAAATCCCCAAGTGTAGCTCCTTAATAACTCTTTGCGGGTAGGCTCATAAAACAGTTTGCACTGTCTGGCCAACTCCGACTGCTCATCTATATTGCTTATACGGCCTTTGGCGATATGAGCCAGCGCCATATTACATACATCGGTAATGTTAAGCATTTTAACTATTCCTCCTTGATTATTAAAAAAGGGAAGAGCTTTCGCCCTCCCCTTAAAGTACTAAATCAGCCCGGCCAGTTCGGAACAGTTTCAGTCAAGCCAGCAGTCAGTTTGCCGCCGCTTGCGCCGGTAACAGTCAGTCTGGAAAAAGCCTTCATGCCATACGGCAGTTTTGCTGCAACCAAAATACCCTTTTTGCTGGCAGCAAGAGTATAAGTCGCCACAACAGTTTTAGTGTCGAAGCTTTCGCTGTCAGAAGTTTCCAGCGCCGCAGTGATAGTGCCGCTAGTAGCTAAGGCGGTCGGCGCAGTGATAACAAGAAATAACGGGTCGGCCGCATCACCGCCGCCAACGTTCGCAATTACATTGCTGGTCAAGGAATTGTCCATGTACATATTTTGCTGGTCAAAAATCATTGTTATTCACTCCTTCCGGTTACACGACTGCCGCTTCGGTTTCGCTCTGGCAGTCAAGTTTCTTAATCTGAATACCTGCAAGGTACAGTTTAGGCGGCGCGTCCATGAAGTCTTGACGGGTAACATGAACATTGTTTTTGTTGTTCAGATAGCACTCCAGCCAAGAGTATACGCCGTCAGATACATACGCAACCGGCGCTTTCGGGTCTTGCAGACGGTTCTTTGCGAAGATGAATTTATTCATCAGTTCGCGTTGCGCACTGTCAGTCAAAGAGTTAAGCTTTTGGACATCAATGTTGCACACGCGCACAATAGAACGAACATTTTGTACCGCCAAGCCACACTTCCAAGAGTACAAGGTCTGCAATGCACGGAACGGCTTGTTGTTCTCGTCGTATACATCACTTTCGCCCAAGTCCTCAGTCTTCAAGCCTGCCTGGGTGCCTTTAGGATATACACCCATTACACGTCTGTCACCCCAATCTACGAAGTAGATAGAAGCGTTGGTGTTGGTACCAGGGGTACCCGCGGAAATCACCTGGTGGCCCGGAGTACCTTTGCCGCCGTCGGTCAAAGTATTGTAGCGTACCGCAATACCATTGAAAGTGTCCGGGTCTTCATCTAAGTTGCCGTACAAGAATTGACGTGCAACGTATTGGCCCATGCCTTCTACGTGTGCATCATCCTCTGCCATACGGAAAGCCTGCGGATTCGGTTTGCCGGAAAGCAATTCAACGTCCACGCAGGAACGGTCCTCCAAGTGCATACATACATCAATGCGCTGCTTTACAGTGCCTTTAGTCGGAGAAGTACCGCGGTTAATACGACGGATAGACGGAGAAGGCAGGCTCGCACGAATAGTAGTTTTAGTACCAATCGGCAAATCGCCTTCCATCCACCGAATATCTTCCATAATAGGATTAGATTCGTTAAGTACTTCCATAACGCGGTCAATAGCGCCTTGCGGAGTTAAGTACTTTCGTAAGTCACTCATAGTTTGGGAGTAACCAATAGTAGCCATAATTTCATCATCCTTCCTGTTTTTCAATTAAAAGTTAATAAATTATTTGTACCTGCTCCAGTCGGTTTTCGGGTACATGTTTGCTGCAATGCCTTGCGCAGCGTTTAAGCCTTGTGCGCCGTTTTGTGCAGCCAAGCCGGGGTCCTCGCCAAGCAGTTCGCCAAGTTTCGCAAATGCTCTCACGATAGCAATTTGATTGCCTGCGCCGGTAACTTCCAATGCTTCACGCACGTTCAAGCCTGGATACATTGCCTCCAATTTACGGCAGGCAGTATCGCAAAGGCCCTGTACTTTGCCCAAGTCTGCGCCCAGTGCTGTTTTAGCCTCATCGCCCCATTTAGCGATTTCCTGCGCGCGAAGCTGTTCCACGCCTTGTACTACACGGCTTGCATACTCTGTGCCGTACTTTGCAAGCGCTCTTGCCTGGTCATTGCTAAGGTTCATGCCCTTAATAACATCCACAAAGCGTCCTTGCTCATCAGCACTAAGCTCATAGCCTTCTGGCATCTCTACTCCTGCAAAGTCATAATTCACTGTGCCGGGCTGCTGTTGTGCGCCTTGCCCATTACTTCCATTCCCTGCAATAGTGCCGGAAGCACTTGTATTGTTAGTTGCATTAGTAGTAGTCGGTTCTGCCTGCTGCTGTTGTGCCGCGGTATTGGATTCAGCCTGTTGCTGTGCGCCTTCGCCGTTTACAACTGCATTTTCGCCGTTCTCACCCATTAGTTATTCCTCCTTGTTGTTATCCACATATTCCACTGCCAGCTCTTGCAGCTTTAGTTGGAATTCTGCATACTCCATTTCAGCCTGCTGCTTTAGCTCTATACCTTGCAGTCCAAGTGCCAAAATGCTTTTAATAATGCCTAAGCCTACGTCGCGGCGGCCTTCGTTATAGAAAGTCTTGCTGTTGCCGGTAAAGCACATAGAGTTTACTTTGGTCACATCAAGCATACGCATCAAGAACCAGCGTCCGCTTTCACTCCCCAGCAGGTCAAGTAGGGCCTCTTTATCCCTTCTTGCCTGCTCTCTTACCATGTACTCTGTCAGCAGTGCTTGCCTTCTATCCTCGCCGGTATTGGATTTATATTTAAACTGCTCGCTCATTATTCCCAACCTCCCGGCACGCCTAGCCAGCTTGTAATAGCCGGATTGGAATCATTCGCCGCCGCAGTAAGATTTTTGGCCGCCTCTGCCGCAGGAGCCGCAGCCTGTGCCATTGCCAAGCCTTCCTGCATTTCCTGCTGCCGTTGCATTTCCTGCTGCTCTTGTTTGAGCATTTCTTGTACTTCTTCATCACTGCGCAATGCCATCGCAGGCACGCCAAGCATTTCAAAGTATTTTGTAATAGCACCCAACGGGTTAATCTTCTTCGTAACTTCTGGCCATACTTGCGCCATCTGTCCGGTTTGTGCTATCGCCTGTTCGATATTCACAAGTCCGCTCATCTTCTGCGCCTGCGCCAAAGGTGAAATATAGTCCACTTCTACATCCTCTTCACTCAAAATGTCTTGTAGTTCTTCCGGTACCGGTGGGAATCCACCACTTCTGTCGATGATGTTATACACACGTTGAAGAATCAGTGTTAAGAATTCATCCTGCAATCGCTCAACCACCGGGCCTAGCTGTTGCAGTTTTTCCTGCGTTCTCTCCATAACCTCCCTAGCAGTCATGCGGCTATTATCAAGGTTATCTAACATCAAGAACAAATCAGCACTGTATGCTCTCTTTATAGCATCCTCAACGCGAATAATTTCTTCCTGCGCATCCTTCAAGTCAAGGTCAACTGCGAACAAAGGCTTAACCATATCTTGCGTCTGGTCATCTACGGCTGTTAGACCGCCAGGCATCAAGTTAATACCGCCGTTATTCATAAGGCTTGGACTGCCTTGCATCGGCGGCTTTATCTTTAACTCTATTGCTGTCAGATAATCTTTTTTCAGCAGTTGCAGCATTTTGCTGTCGCCTTCTGCAAACCACGCAGGACCTCTTGCGTATGCCTCATTGCCGCTGACAAGATAACGCGCTACCGGTACTGCTTCTTCTTCAAAGCCGCCAACATACAAGTATTCGTCACTCTCTGACTTTTCCAACCAGTACACGCTTCTATACGGCATGTTCAGTCTGTCCATGTAGCCAGGCAGTTTATCGCTGTTAGGCTCTACCATCCAGCAGACTTTATACTTCTTAGTAAGATTGGTCTGATTGTCTAACAGTCCTTTCAGATTGTCGGGCAAAGCGTCTACGCCGAAGCAGTCCGCTAGCTGCTGCAAAGTCATATCGTACTTTCTTGCAAAAGTAGTTACCTTGCCGAAGCCGTCTGCTTCAAGTGCATAAGTACCGATTGTCATTGTCTGGAACCGCACGCCGTTTTCTGCGTCGTAGAATATAGCCATCGGGCACTGTCCAAAAGGCAATTCCAGATATACAGTATGGATGCTGTTATAGAAGTTGCTCTTTGCAAGCACACTTGATACAATCTCTTGTCTTGTGTCAAGCACCTTCATAGCCTCAACATTCGTATTCAGTTCCGGCCGTCTATATGCAAATCTGAACCACTGGCGGCTCGGCGGTGTAAGTCCGCTCATAACGCCTGCGGCGAATACCTGTGCCGCTCTCCAAGCTACCCCGTGCACAATCTTTAAGTCACGTCTGCGTGCGGGATTGGTCTTGTCTGCCGTATCGTCAAACTCTCCGACAAACGGGAGCTGATAATCTCTTATCTCTTTCCATCTGTCTACCCAATCTCGCCTATCCTCGTACATGCTTTTAAGCTTACGCACCAAACGTTGGCGGTCTGGCAAGTTCTTTTTCAGCGGCACCCCGTCACTAGGAAGTGTTCCCTGTGGCTTGCTCGCCGCTATCGTTTGAAAGTTCATAAGCTGTTACCTCTTAGCCTAAAGTATTACGGCCGCCTTCGCCGCCACTAGCAATAGTGCTTGTCTGCGTAGACGCAAAGCCCTTACGCTTCTTCTTGTTACTGTCGCTGCCGGCCGCAACTTCGCTGCTTGTCGCAACGGTAGTCGGTGCCGGGTCCACCTTTTCAATAGTCGGCATGTTGCCGCCACCGAATAATTTTGCAATGCCACCCACTTAAATCGCCCCCATAATTGAATATTCTGTGTTGCACATCAGCACTTTAGGCTTTCTATCGTCAAACCCTAACTGCCTTAACGGAACCTTCCTTGCAAATGTTAGTGCCAGGCCGTCTGCAAGGTCCGGTGAACGCCCTAGCTTTTCTTTTATCTCCTCTTTAGGCGTTAGTATTAAACGCCCATTCTTAGAGTACTTATAGTGAATGACTGCAAGCTCTTCTCTTAGTCCAGGTTCATCCGGCAAAGCTCCGCCATCTTCTATCCAGTCTTTCAGTTTGAAGTACATCTCTGCTCTGATATTCTCATAACGCTTATTCTCTATCGCCGCGCCTTGAAATGGTATCTCTCGCAAAGCTGTGTACCCCATCTGCCTCAATCTGTCGACTACGCCAGCACCCATGTTGCCAACGTCTATAAAGGTCATATCTGCCTTATTTTCATCCATTGCCAAAGCAATATAATCTGCCGTCTGCATCGTGTTCAGCTTCTTATAGATTCTCGGCTTAGCATATGCCATTAAACCCTTACGCCGCCATATGCACGTTCTGTCATCGCCAAAGCGCGCTATATCAGCGCCTTGCACCAGCGGCATATCATAGGGAACATCCTTTTCTGTCAGCTCTCTACTGAAAGCCTTATCTAGTTCCTCCAGGCTGAAAAGCTCGTTGATTGCCGATACGCTAAAGTCACACAAATACTCTTGTCTGAATTCTACCTCCGGCATATCCTCTTTCAGTTCTTCTATGCTCTTTGCGTCTAAGATGCCGCTATCGTACACGTTCGACAAATACGCAAAGTAACGCTTATTTGTCTTGGCCTTCTTGTACATCTCATAGAAGTTGTTCTGCCCCTTAGGTGTACCGATGAAATAGCAATAGCCTTTTCTGTCGCCGTTCTCTATCGCAGGTCGGATTATCTGCGTCCACATCTCCGGCTTCATATCCGAATACTCGTCAAGTATTACGCCGTCCCAATATGTACCACGTAATGCGTCGGGGTTATTCGCACCAACGATATATATTCTCGCTCCCTGCGCCCCAGGTATTTTGCTGGGGAATTCAACATACTTTTTAGTTTCATTCACCTTGATGCCTTCTATGACGCTTGTGTAATACTTCAATGGTCCCCATGCAATAATTTCCATCTGTGCACTGAACGGACCTACCAAAGCATACTGCGGGCTGATTAAGTCGCTCTGCAAAGCATCCCTTATAAGATGATTCACCATTCCGATGGTCTTACCAAAGCGGCGGTGTGCTACGATTACTGCAAAGCGGTGTCTGCTTAATTCCTTATGCAGGACCTTCGCCCATGCAGGTCGCGGAGTATATGGTATTTGTATTATGTTTTCCATGTTTACCCCCTTGAAAAAATCGTTTTGGTAATTTTTGGTATTTACCTCCCCCGGCGGCTGCGAAATTTTTGGGCCCCACCCCCACTCAATGTCAGCGGAAAAGGCAAGAACCAAAATCAATTTTTGCGAAAAGCCAGGGAAATCACCAACGCCAGCGCCGCCAACCAATCAATCAGAACTCACGCCAAACAAAAAATAAAAACGTGGTAGGCCTGCCGCATGAGCCACGCAGGAACGGCCGCAAGATATGCCAGGCGGACGGCTGCCGCTAACATCATCAGCCAGGCCGTCAACATCTGGAACCGCCAGCTAATCAGCAGCAGCAGGATAATATTTTACGTCCGATAATAAAGATTATGTTAAAACTGTTATTTATGTTTGTGTTTTAACGACATCTTCCGAACAATCGTTTACTACTATCGCATCATCTGCCGCGCCCCAATGATACACGGCCGGCCCCTTGTTGGCGTGCGTCTGCTTGTCAAACGCGCCTATACTGTCAGCATACATCTTAGACGCTGCTAATCTATCCTTGTTGCTGGCCTTGTTATCAGTCATTATCTTGAGCCAGTAGGCTTGCAGGTCCTGCACAGCCAGGACGGCTACAGCCGCGCCCTGCTGTTTGAGCAGTGCCGCACAATCCTCTAACGTCTGAGGTTGTGTTATTGTTGCCGGTGGTCTGCCTCTTGTTGGTGTATTTGTATTAGCTAATAAACTTTTAATCTTAAACATTTTTGTCACATCTTCGTTGCAAACTCTGTAACTGTATATACAATTAATATTATCAATAATGACAATCACTAAACAATACATAAACAATACATATTGAAAAGATAATCATTATTTACCAGAAAAAGACAATAAAAAAATGATTAACAGAATCCATCTGTCAATCATCAATTAAATTATATTTATTATCTTGCTATAAATTATATGCCTTAAAAAATGCTATTAAGTCAATGATACATTATTATTTTTTTGTGAACTGTCTTAACATATTATAAATGTTGCTAAATAAAGAAGAACGGCCGCCGCTGAACATCTGCCAGCGAGCGGCCGTTGCTATCCTCTTATAATGTTGTTATTTACCCTGCGTATCATCTGCGGGGCTGCCGTCGCTATCTGCTGGCGGCGCTGGGAACGTCAGAACGGCGCGCCCGGTATCATCTACAAACGCCAGGCGAACGCCGCAGGCCTGCGCCAGCTTAACCAAATCATTAATAGACCAGCTGTTACGGCTCAATTTGTTCCGCACGGCGGGGACCGTAAGCCCCAGGCCGTCAGCCAATGCCTGCGAACTCATGCAGCGCATAGCAATTAGCCCCTTGATTATAGCTTTACTGTTATCCATGTTTTACACCTCCATTATCCGTTGTCTACATTATACCGCATAGCGGTGTAATTGTCACCAAAAAAAATAAAAAATAATCAAAAAAGGTATTGACAAGTATAATCAACGACGTTATAATATAACTGTAATCAAGATACAGATACCGAATAGCGGTATACATTTTAGGAGGCATGAAAAATGAAATTATTTACAAGCATTATCCTAGGCGGCGTTCTTCAAATTCTGGCCGTTAGCGCCAGCGCAGCGCAGCACATCAACCCCGACACGGCGAACACGCTGGATTGCTTTTTCTGGTACATTGAAAACGGCGGCCTTGAAGTTGCTTGCGTGCAAACAGCCGCTAACCTGGGCTGCTACGACCTGGCGGACGTTATCGCCACATTATTCTAAAGGAGGAATGAACAATGACATTTGAAAAGTATAACGCCAACCCCGAAAACAAAAATATCGGTGATTGCTCAATTAGAGCTATCTGCACGGCAACCCCGCTTACCTACCAGCAGGCCAAAAAGCTGCTTGAAACAAAGGTATTTGAAAGCGGCGCCGCTTGGAACACCGTAAAGAACATCACCGCCGCCCTGGCTGATTTAGGTATAGAGGTTAAAGCCGCCAGCCGCGAAACAGTCAACAGCTTTACAAAGCATTGCGACACCGGCGCCAGCTACGTTGTTTTTGTAGCAAAACACGCCGTAGCCGTTGTTAATGGCGTTATCTATGATACATGGGACAGCAGCCGCCGTTTTGTAAAGCTGGTTGCCAAAGTCAGCCGCGAGAAATTCGCCGAATTAAAAGCCAAATACAACCTGGAACCTAAAAAGGAGGAAAAGAAAATGGACTGGAAAAAGATTTTTGCCGCTTGCGAAACAATCGAGGAACTGAAAAAGGCGTTTAAAAAAGCCTGCATGAGCTGCCACCCCGACAAGGGAGGCACGGCCGCCGAATTTAAGGCAATGAGCGCAGCGCACGACAAGCGCGCCGCAGAGCTGGCCGAAAGCGAAAGCCGCCAGGAGTGGCAGCGCAACAAGAAAGCGGACGGCACTTATAAAACAGCCGCCGAAATCCTGGCCGAACAGGCGGAATTTGCCGAAATCCTGGCCGTGCTGATGGGCTTGAAGGGCCTTGAAATTGAAATCTGCGGTAATTGGTTATGGATAGGAGGCGAAACGAAAGAGAACAAAGACGCCTTGAAAGGCGCCGGCTGCAAATGGGCCAGCAAGAAAAAACTTTGGTACTGGCATGCTGGCGAGTGGGTGAAGAAAGTCCGCCGCGCGTTGACTATGGAACAAATCCGCGACCTGCACGGCAGCGAGTTTTTGAAATACCGCCCGGAAACGCCCTTGTTACAATAGCCGAAACGCCGCCCCGTGCGGCGTATACCGGGGACCGGCCGCCCCGGTACTGATGAGGCAGGCCACCAAAGGAGGAAAGAACCATGAACAAAGCCGAACAATTAGCGAAAGCTATAGAAACGAGCCTTGCAGCCGTGGAACCGCGCCGCGCGTTATGCTGGCGCTTATGCCGCGAACACGTGGCACGAATCACCCCGGCGCACACCGTTACAGACCTGGCAAATCATTTTGCCGCCGCGTTTTTTGCCGATGAAGCGTTAAACGCAGAGGCGCAAGGCGTTTGCCGTTGCTATATCGCCTACACTGATATTTTCAAAGCAGAAACGCGCGAAAAAAGCACGCGCCTTGACCCCATTCGCGACGCTATCCGCGCCGCTGGCTATTCGAACGGCTACGACCCCACCACTTTAAGTTATGACGTTGACAAGCGCGAACACGTTTGCGCAAGCTTTACCGTTGGCCCGTGGGGCCAGTCCGGCGACTGGCGCAATCGTGTTTTAAGCGGGGACTACCTGCGCGACGAATTGAAGCGCCTGGAAAAAGAAGCCAGCGGAAAGACGCCAGCCGAAATCATAAGCGACGCAGAAGCGGCGGCCGCTGCCTGGCAGATGCTGAAAAAGCAGCAAGAGGCGTACAAGCAAAATATTCTTGTTTTACGTAAAATGCTAGCGCCCATCACTTTTGATGATTGGAATGATTGGAAAATTAACGCTTATTAAGGAGGCTTTAAAGTGAAGCGAAAAGAGCGCAAACATCAATATTTAAAGCTTGCCAAATCTTTACGCAGTTTGTCACACGCTAAAGGCGGCGTTAAAAAATTAACATACGCCCAGCAGTGCGCGTATTGGGACAGCGTGAGCTTGCTGTATTTGTTCAATCTTTTGTAAAGGACCAATCTACACCGGCAGGAAAGCCGCCGGTGTAGAATATTAAAAGGCAGAAGCGATTTTTTAGGAGGAATCAACCATGTTAAAAGAAATCAGAAACAATGTTTATAACGCCCTTTTCGTGGCCGCTGATGAAGAAGGCCAGCGCTACGCCGCTTTCGAAGCCGACTGGAACGGCGAATATTGGGAAGCGACCGCCTGCACCGAAAGCGGCGAGCTTGTCAAAGGCGAAATCACTAAGCTTTACCCCGTTCACGTTTACCACGCTGGAACCGACGAATACGAAGAAGTGGGCTATGATGAAGAAGCGCCCCGCGTTCTGCTGCCTGGCTGGCGCGACTACCAGAAGTGCGGCTATAACGAAAGCTATTCCCTGGCCCCCGTCGCTTACAGTGAAGCGAGTGACCGCGTTTACTTGATGCTGCCGGAAGGCGCTAGCGTTTACGCTGATGACGCAGGCTGCCCGGTGATTGATTATGACGGCTTTAAACAAGCCGACGTAATTAACCAATATGACGGCAGCGGCTGCCGCCCGTATATCATCGACAACGACCGCCGCCGCGCATATCTGGAAGTTGTCGAACTATAACCCCGAATCACCCGCCCGGCGCAAGCCGGGCTATTACGAAAGGAAGCGAAATTATGAAAAATTTTGTCGGCTTGAAAGCCGAAATCAAAAAGCAGAAAGCTATCCGCGCCCGGCTTGACAATGAGCGCGGCCGCCAAACTGTTAATTGGAAAGCCGCAACTTTTCGCCTGGCGTTGCTGAACCATTGGAAGCGTCAAGGCGTAGGGCTGCCGGACAACTACAGACAGCTTTGGAACCCGCCAACTAATTGGACCGCGCGCACGTTGAAAGAACGCACGCCGCTGCACGTTTGGGAAGTTGACGCATTGCGCGCGGGATTGGTTGCAGAAGCGTGCAAAAAATTTAAAAACGCAACGTCCCCGCTTATTCGTTGGATGATAAGAGATGAGCTGGCGGCAAAAGTTACCGAATTGTACCGCCGCCCGGTATTTTAACGAAGCATTATAAAAAAACACAAGCCCCAGGGCAAACGCCCCGGGGCTTTTCTGTATCCTGCAAATGCGAGCAGGCTATATATTTTTGAAGTCGAAATCTTTTACAGGTATAATCACTAGGGCTGCCATAATTGGAACGCGTGGCGGCCCTTTTCTGTGCGTGTAGCGCATACTTTAGGGAAGCGAAAAACAAAAAGGCCGAGGCAAAACCCCGGCTTTTTTTGTTTGTGTTCGCACACGTAACGCACAACCAATAGCAAGCGTTTTCTTAATGTTTGGAAGCGGCAGCGCCGTGCGCCTGCCTTTAACCTTCTTTCTTCTGTTCCGCCCTGGCCTTTTGGAAGCTGTTGGCGTTTATGTCAATTCGCAGCAATCCTTCTTGAATCGCCAGCATGAGCAGGCCGTCAATGAATGAGCGGCGACGGAGCGCGTACACCTGCGGGCTAATTTCATCCATAACGGAGATTTTGCGGACCGTCCAATGGTATACATACCGGTGCTGAATCGCCTTATAAGCCTTATCGCCAAACCGCTGCCGAAACAGAAGAAGCGAACGTTCCATAACATCCAGCCATTTTTCCGGCTGATAAACTAAAAAGGCCTGCCCAAGATAAATACACCGGACCGCAGCAAGCGGCGTTACGGCTTGAATTGCAAGGCGTGCCGTAGAATCGCCGCCGGTCCTCATATCAAATTCCAAGCGTTCCGCCCTCTGCTGCATCCTGGTAGAAACAACCGCTTTACCTATTGCATTTTTAGCAAAGAACAAACTCTCTGCATGGTCTGCTGCTTCTGCGTAATCCATTTTCTTTACCAGTCCACATCATCGAGCGGGTCTTTCTGTTCCGCTTTGGGGGGATAAGGCGTAGTGGTTTGCGCAATCTTTACGCTTTCCAAATGCTCCAGCAGTAAATAGCTTGCTTTAGAATTTTTGCCGTTTCTATCCACGTATAAATCAGTCTGGAAGCGGCCTCCGACAATAACCTGCGTGCCTTTGGTGATGTAGTTGCTGATATATTTAATCAGTCCCGGGATAAAGCAGCGGCAAGAAATGTAGTCATAAATTTTCTTTCCGTCTTTGTCAAGGTACGTTCTGGAACACTGAATTTCAAGGTTGCATACCTCTTTGCCGTTCTTCATAACTTGCACCGTAGGTTCAAATTTTACCCAACCAAGTATTAAACAGTTATTCAACATTATAAATTTTCACCTCAACTTTTGGTATGTCACTATATTTTTTAGATACTGTAAGTTTAACAATCTGTTTATCGTCCTTGTAGACAATACCGGAAATTGAATCAAGAATAATTTTTGCGACGTTGTCAACATCGGGTTTTTTTATCGGCAGTTGCAAGCCGTTTAAAGCCTGCTCCTTGAATTTTTTCGACTTGCTGGCAGGAATACCCACGTCAGCTATTATCTCTACACCTAGTGGCAATTCCGTGAGCGTCAGCCCTATTCTTTGCATTGCTTCACTAGCAAGCAATTTGACATAGGCTTTATAGTTACGGCTTTTCTCCGGGTCGTATGCTTTTACAAATCCGCCATGAGTAGAAAAGCGAGGCCGTCCCTGCGCCGTCGGTTCGCCTGGAATCGTAAATGTTAATTTCATTTTTCTGCATTCTCTTCAGATTCATCGTCAGCATCAAAAGGCCCCGGGATATATACTTCTTCGTCCTCGGCCTTCGCCAGCTCCGCCATGTATAAGCCAATCAGACTATATACGGCAATGTCTTTCAGACTTTCAGCGATTTTACCGCCATGAATATCGTGAGTATAAACAAAAGCGATATGCTTTGCCATATACGCTTTCAATTCCTCAAACATTCCCTCTGCATCGTCCGTGTGTCCATTCAGAAGCGCGCCGCGGCGGAAATTGGCAAGCTCATCTGCGCCGGAGGAATACTGTTCATGCTTTTTCTTAAACAGCGCCTCCAATTCGTCAAGCTGTTGGCACACGAATTCACTCATATGTTTACTACACATTCTGGTACCTCCTCTATTTCGTCTAAATAATATACTGACAGAAATTCATCGGTAGAATTCTTTTCAGCCTTGACTTTAGCGTCTTTCGCCGTTTCTGCATCGACGATTTCTGTAAGTCCCATATCTGGGAACGCTATACTTTCCCATCTAAGCCGGTAATGTTTCATCAATTCAGTACCTCGCATTTCTCATCTCCTTTTGTTGCTTCGCAATACCGTTGTGCCGCTTCAGTCATCATACCCATTAATTCCTTCATAGCTGCTTCTTCGCCGTATTTGCTCTGTACGTTTACTACCGCCTGCACCATCATCGTCACGATAAACTCTTTAAGTGTCGGATAATTGCCGAACGCCCGGCAAATCATATGTTTAGCAGTATCATCGTAAGCAAGCATAAACGGGACGCCGCTTTCCAACAACAATTTATCCGCCTGCTCGGCTTTTTTATAATCAATCATTTATTCTTCCTCCCTCTTTCTTACCCACTTTTTGGCAAACAGCCGCAGGTAATGAATATACCCGTTATCGGTCAGCGGTTTAACTTCTTTACGCACTTTAGGCTTTAAAACTGTTGTGATTGGATACCCATCTACAATCAAGCCTGCGCCCTTTTCCTTGCACGTAGCTCTAATTTCGTTTTTATACTTGCTGTAAAGCTCTTGCGGAACGAAATAATAAAAACCTCTAACATCTGGATGGTCATGGTATTTATTCTTTTTTTGGTCTGCTCTAAAATCAGCATTGCTGATTTTAACTTCGACCTCATAAAGATAATTACTATTGGTTATGTACAGAAAGTCGGCTTCGTAGCATCCCGAGTATCGGTCTTGCCGTTCTCCGCCGTCCCATATCTTCCAATACCTGTCCATTATGATATTCGGGCCGCAATCTAAGCCACGCTCAATGCCGTATAAACGCCCTAAACGTAAACTAAGACTGTCTTCTGTATGTTTATCGCCATAATTCATTTAAGGCCTCCTATAGTTCATACTCCACACCTATTCCCGCAGCCACGGCAGGGAGTGCAGCTTCTGCTTCTTCACGTGTGGGGAATACCCAGCCTGCTTTAACTAAAGCTTGATGGGAAACGACACTACCCACCCAGACAAAACTTATAACCTCTAAACTGCGGCTTATGCCTCTAGCATAAAAACTATACACTGTCTGCCCTTCCTTTGGCTTCCACGGCAGTTTGACGATTTCAGCGTCGCCACGAGCAAGACGATAAAACGTAAGGTCTGCTGTTTCAAATTCCTCCGAGTGTAATCCGTCTAAGTCAAACCAAAATTTGACATTATTGTTACCAAACTTAAACTCTTCGCCCAGCTCTACGCCGAGCATCTTAGCGATTTCAGGGATTAAATTTTTAGCCATGTTATCACTCCTTTATAGCCTTACTTGCCTTTAAAATTTTCTCAATCAGCTTATCCACGGACTTGTCTGTAAATTCGCCTGCAGCTTTGATGTTTGCTGGTGTTATACGCCCTGCCACATACATCGCAATCATTTCATCTTTAGTTGGAACAGCTATTGCAAGCGCATCAACAATTAAGGCTACGCAGGTTAGTTTCTTCGTGAAATTTAAAAATGCTTTACCAAGGCCACAGCCAATGTCGCAATTATTGAGGCTTGAAACAATTCCTGTTATGCTTATGCCAGCACCCATAGTTAGTAAAACTCCTGCTACAATGCAGAAGTGATGTATCATGTCCATTCTTCCTGCCCAGTAAATCAACCACGGCGAAACAATCGGTTCGTTCATTTACTTACACCCCTCAATCTTTCTGCCGCACCAACAGCAGTGTGACTGTCCAAAATTCTCGAACGTACCGCCGCACTTTTTGCAGCGATAAATCGGTAACACCCCTTCATAGCGTCCTGTATACACCGCCACCGCTGTACGGTCAAGCTCATGCTTTAAAGCTGTTAACGTAACCTTTTGTTTTTTCATACCAGCGATAATAAGTTTTATAGCCTTAGGCTTAAAGCAGCCAAGTTGAAGACTATACTTAGCCATTGAGATTTCTCTTTTGACATCTAAAATTTGTTCGCGCAACATCTTTTCACGTTGCGGCAGGCTATCCCACCATTGTTTACGTTCTGGAGCCATTACTCTTCCTCCTTTTCAATTTCTGCACGAATAACAGCCATAGCCTTATGCAGATAATCAACGTCGCCGCTAAGCAGCCATTCTTCCAGCTCTGCATTAACAGCCTTGATAAGCTTTTCTTGATGTTCCATGTTCTTCAACCTCCTTTAGTTCTTCTTTCTCTCCCTCGCCCCACACTTCTGCGGCGTATTCTCACACCGCTTGCAAGGTCTGTCGCATTCACAACAGCAGATGTGCAGCAGTGTGCTTATCACGCAGTCCGGCGTGACAGCCCTGCAATAGTATTTAGGCTTTAAGCGTGTTTCTAGTGCGCTAGCAGTTTCATCCTGCTGCGTAATGGTTTCCGGCGGTTTCGGTGTACCCGTCAGTCCCTTTACCTTTGCTTTACATCTCAGCAGGCCACAAGATTTTTCCTTGCCTTTCTTAAACTCCCAGATGGTCACTTTTTTTGTTTTGCCACAATCGCAACGCACCAAGAAGTAAGCTGAACCCCTATCCTGGTAGCCTAAATACTTCTCAACAGTCAGCGTGCCAAATTTCACGCCAACCCATGCCGTCCAATTATTCACGCCAGCACCTCCAAAGTAAGCGTATCGCCACATTTCAGCAGCTTACTTTTACAAGGCTCATTATGCTTGCGACTGTACGTAAAGTCGTTCATGTAGCATTGCAGGATACGGAATTGACGTTCAATAGCGTTGTCACTCAAGCCAATCTGACGGCCGTATTCAAATACTGCTTTAGCCTGTGGCATGTCCTTAGGCCAACCGGAGCGACGTTCACTCATTTTTGCGTACATCCACCTTAGCACCATGCAACTTACTCTATCCTCCGTGAGCTTTTTGCCGTCGCTCAATTTCTCCATGTTGCAGCGGTTTATATTCTCCTGCACATGAGCTTCTTCTGCCTGCTTCAAAGCAGCATGCATCAGCGCCGGGCTGATTATATTCACGTTAAGGCCGTTCGCACCGGTCAAGGTAAGCGCTATCTGCTCTGCCTTCTCCCACCGGTCAAGGCCTATATTTTGCTGATTAAAAATTCCTGCCCAAAGGTTTACCGTTTCGGACAAGATTCTTTTCGCTTCTTCCAGGCGGTCAAAGCCGGGCCGTATGTCCTGCGGCATCCGTTTTCCTGCCTGTTGCAGCTTAACAATCGTTTGGGCTATTCTCTGCTGTTGCAGCATCGCCTTCACCTCCTACATCTCCGTAAAGTTCGTTTACCAGGTCCATGCTAGAATATCCGGCACCTGCATTCTGCTTCTTGCTGTTGCCGCTGGCATAGTTTCTTGCTACGGTCTGCACATACGCAAAGTTTCTTGCGCCGTGCTCTACCGCCGCTAGTATTCCTTGCTCAACGGCAGCTTCGCCAACCTCACCTAACAAGGCTTGCAGTTTTTCTCCGACGATTGGAGTAAGCGGCATCATGTTTTTCTCCCACAAGGCAAAAATTTCAGTATGCGTTTTTTCCTCGTCATCGTCATTTCTTTTAGGATGATGATAATCATCCTTTTCTTTTCTATTCTTCTCTTCTCTTCTCTGTTGCGTGACATTGCGTGACTTGTCACACTCTGTCACGTGACCGTCACGTGACATATCCTCGTCAACATTGCGTGACTTGTCACACTGTCTTTGCTTCTGCTTTCTCAACCTGTTCTGCTCACGTATCTTTTCTAGTCCCGTGACATTTTGATGCTTCTCCCAACCCAAGATTTGAATACAACCATCACTTTCGACTTCTATTAATTCCAGATTCTGGAATAAAGTTAATGCTTTGTCGGCAATGGTTTTCGGCACTCCAAAATCAGCAGCTAATGACTGCGGAGTGTACATCACGTTTTGAGAGATGTACACCCTACCGCCATCGTTAACGGTTCCTGCTGCGCACAGCAGATGCACCCACAATAGGACCAGTTCCGCGCCTTTAGGTTGATTCAGCAGGTATTTAATTTTGCGATTTTCAAACAGTCTTGTTGAAAGTCTTACCCAGCCTACATCAGCCATGCTTTACCACCTATTTCATGCTTGCTTCAATTTCTTCTGCCGTGAAGATTTCACCGGTTGCAGTATCGACCTTACTGCCCTCTGTAAGCTCCTGCGCTTGCTCTGTAGCGTTCTCTGCGTCAACGTCGATGTATTCAGCCTCGCCGGTGGTTTCGTTCATAGAAGCCACTTTGTTTTCATTTTCAAGTGCCTTCATTAAGTCAACAGACTTCGGAGCGTAAGTTTTGAGGATAGAAATAAGCACCGTTTTGCAGGCCATTGCATCGAAGTCTGTTTGCCACGGGCCACTGTTGAAAGCCTTGCTAAAGCGTTTAGCGTGAGTAACAACTTCTTCTTTAGTCCAGTATGCAGCCTTTTCAAAGCCGTCAATCGTTTCAAAGTACGCATAATAGCCAACAACCTTATCGCTTATTCTTTTTCCCTTATCATAAGTTTCATCAAGCACGCACCAATTCAACAGTTCGCCTTCCCGCACCGGCGTCATGATGATTTTTTTCATGAGACGGCTGCGCTGTGCCAGTTGAATCAAACCACGATAGCCGGTCTGGTAGCACGCCTGCCCACCACGCGGAACGATATACGCCTCTCCCAAATCCGGAGTTACCGAAAGTTTAAGACTTGCCGCCGTTGCTGCCGCCGCAAGGATTGTGCGATAGTCCGCCGCGCGCAGCAACTTATTGTTGTTGCATACCGTAAGAACGCTGGACAAAAAACTGCCGGCATTTTCACCGAGCATCTTTTCAAAGCGCTGCTGTACCGCTGCACTGTTAATCGCTAAGCTCAAAGTCGACGGAGCTTTTACTGCACTAGTATCCGCTCTTTTTGTAATACCTTTTACTGTTGCCATTATTCTTTTAACCTCCTTAATTTCAAACAGTCTTTTTCACTGTCATACAGAATTTCTTCCAGCGACAAGTCTAATGCTTGTGCCAATTTTACACGTGTACGCAATGCAATATTTTTAACTACGCCGCATTCGTATGCGCTAATGGTCGGCTTTTCCACGCCAACCATTAGCGCAACTTCACCTTGCAGCAGGCTTAATTCCTTCCGCTTATGGAACAAGGTTACGCCTAATCTCTCCTGCTCTGTAAGGCTCATTTTAACGTGAACCTCATACTAGGCTTGCCAACCTTGGCATACTTTTCGTACACGTCCGGCAGGTCTTTTTTCAGTGCCTTTTTGTCCAGCGTTACTCTTCCGGCAATCTGTATATAGGTAATTTTTCTATCCATAAACACGCCGCTTTCGCTGCCGTTCAGCATGAGCTTCAAGGCGTTTTGTGCCTGCGCTAACTGTTCTTCCAGTACCTTTTTCGTTGCCGTCAGTCCGTCAATACACTTAATGTATTGCTCTGCTGCGCTAGGCAGCGCGATACTGTCAACCGCTAACTTATCCTTATTCATTTTGTCAATGGTTGCGGCAGTGCTTTCGCTGCCGTCAACCTCCGGCGGGATATTGCTCTGGAGGTTATTCCAGAATATAATCGCTTGCGCTCTCATATCCGAAATAAACTCATCGTTGCGCGGAATTTCTTTCCATACAAAATGATTGCCGCCGATTAAGCAGGCAATATACCACTTCTCGCAACCGGTAATCATCATGTACCATTGACACTGGCAATAGTAGCTGTCTGGCAGCTCGTCACCGTCCCAATCTTTCGACTTAAAGCCGTTCGCGGTCTTACATTCAAGGCCTGCGCTTTCACCCACCACTAATCTGTCGACGTTCGCAAGCATGAAATCATAGCTTTCATCTTGCAACGTGCCGCACTTGCGTACCTTTTTACCGGTCAGCTCACAGAATCTGTCAGCTACAACCTGCTCAAGCACCGTACCCCAATATACAAATTCGTTGTTAGAGAGGTCTTCCGGTTCAACATCGCCATGCTTTTCAGCGTAGAGTGCGTAAGCGCTCTTCCAGGGATTTAGTCCCATGATGCAGGCAATATCACTGCCGCCGATACCACTATTGCGGACGCGTTCCCACGCCACGCGGTCAGCGGCTTGCTCAACTGTCATAATCAGTTTACCCTTCATCAAGCCTCATCCTCCATTTCTTCTAACATGTGCTTTGTAGAGAGTGCTGCATAACGAGCAGCGTCTTTATCGCATAATGTCATTGCGACGCGATAAATCACATCTTTACTGAGTTGCGGCGCATCGTATTTTTTCTCAGCAATTTCCGCAAGCGCCAGCAAATGGCTCATAGTAGCAGCTACGAGAATTTCAAAATCTTCGGGGTTCTTTTTGATGATAGTCACACTCATACCGACGAGCACTTTTATAAACTTCTCGCTGATTTTCTCAAAAGTGCCTCTGACACCTACAATGCTTTTGCTATCGTCAGCGGCAAGCACTACGCCACCCTTGCAGAGAAAATTTTCAACCGCCCGTTGGAAAATTTCTTTGTTGTTCATAAAATCAATCTCCTTTCAAAAAAATAAAATTAAATTTCTTTATATAACGGAATAACAATTTGTTGTCCCGCTTGTAACTCTTTACCTATGAGATTGTTATGCTTGCGAATATCAAACATCAGCTCGCGACAATCTCTGTACTTGTCCTGCTCTTTCATGTGAGCATTTGCAATATCCCACACTGTCTCCCCTTCGCTTACATAGTAAGCAACCAGGGTTCTGCTATAACTAGGGAACAAAAAACCATGTGCTCTAACGGCCAGCTTTGCGGCGCTGCCACCAGTCAGAAAGACAAGACCGGCAAGCAGCATAGCAGTGATGACAAACGCTTTCACTAAGCCTTTAGTAGTCTTACTCATTTGCCCCATCCTTTCATAACAATCTTGCGCCAGCACTCGCCGCCGCTGCACACGGTAACAAGCAGGCCGCTTTCCTTATCTACTACTTTAGAGAAGTTCATGTGCGACAAGTCTTTGCCGCACACAGCGCATTTTCTCTTCTTCCTGCTCATTCATACCTCCATACTTCTGCTTCCAGGTCAATAGGGGTAATCCCCATGTACTCAGCAAACTTTGCGGGGCTGATATGATAAGCCCAACTCTTTTTACTGCTGGCGTGAAGAGCCACGCCGAACGGTAACGCGCCACTACGCAGACCCATACGCACAAACATTTCGCTTTTCTGCATAAGCCGCGCGGCTGTTTTAATAGGAACGTTTCCAAGCATCTTACTGCCTCCTTTGCTTTAGAAAACGCATTGCCGTTTCGTAGCGTTTTTCAGCTCTTTCAATAGCTTCTGCGTGTTCTTTCTTTTTAGCTTTTTCTTCCAGCGTGTCACACCGGATTGCGCCCATGATTCTTTTCAAATCTTTGTCGGTACTACTATTCAAAGCACACCTCCTGCCCGCGCCGACGCTAGGCGCGGGGCTTGTTTCTATTTCAGCCCTACTACTGGCCGACTACCTGTTGTTGCTGTTCGCACAGTCTTACGGCAGCTTGCAAGCCTTGCATATATGCGGCCGCAACCATAAGGCCGTCCGCTTTAAGTTTGGACATATCAACCGCCGTGCGCTTTACGCGTTTTTCAGTGAGTACGTCTTTTTGCTTTACTTCCATTTTCCTCACTCCTTCCCTTTACTCTCCGTGCTATAATGAAAGAATAGAACGGAGGTGATAAATTTGATTGATTTTAAAACTGATTTTGCCGTTTACTCATGGATAGGCTCGATTGTTACAGCTATTCTTTCAGCAACATTTACAATAGCTTTCCAAACATATAAGGAAAACAAAATTCAGAAAGAGCAGCAACGAGCTTTTGCAATTTTATTTGAAGCTATCCTCAACGACTGCATTATTTTTGCTATACAAAACCCTGCGCTGTCGCAATGGGATAATAGCTTTTGGCGAAAAAATCAAATGCGTTTTGCTGAAATTCTTCCTGAAGAAGTTGCCGAGTTTGTGTTTTTGCTGAACCGCGCCACCGATTATCACCCGGGCTTTTCTTTGTCTAATGACAATGTAGCAAAGCTTAAAGCAATTCTCGAGCGAGTCCAACGACGAACGCAAAGACCAGAACTAGGGCGAAACCACAAAATAATCCGCTGGTTACAAGAACGAATATCTGGAAAAAGTTAGATTGAAAAAATTCCACGGTAAGCACCCCCTTTCACTGTTTATCGTTTCACGATTTTTATTATCGCTTTATAATTATCATACTACCATCATTATCGTTTGTCAATTATTTTTTTCGTTTTTCGATTATGTGCAAATTATCGTTTTTCTATTGATTTTTTTGTAATTCGATATTATACTTATAGATGAAGTGAGGTGATTAAATGGATATAGCGCAACGCCTAGTATCGATACGCGAAGCCGTTGGCCTTAGTCAGAAGAATTTCGCTGCTAAAATTGGACGTTCTCAAAGTACATACTGTGAATATGAAAAAGGAAAGAATGTACCAGAAAGAACCATTGCTGATATATGTAGAGAATTCTATGTTAATGAAGATTGGTTACGTGCTGGCGAGGGAAGCATGTTCCGCGCCAAGCCTACAACCAACGAAGAATTAGCACTGCAAATCGGCAAACTGTTAAAGACAGATGACGAATTTACCAAGAATCTATTTTTGGAATATCTCAAACTGCCGCCGGAAATGAAAACTTTATTTGAAGATTTCGTTCATAATCTGGCAAAAAGCAAATAACCGGCAAATAAAAAAATCCCCCGTACCATCCGCGGTACGGGGGATTTTGCTATGCCTTTTAAATTAGTGCAGCAAATAAAAAAATCAATCTTCGTCTACAAGTCCAAGGATAAAACTGTATATGACAGCCAGCGTTTCTTCATCTTTCACTTCCCGCAATATACCGATTATCCTACTCAATAAAACCTGCATTGTGCCCTCCATTCAAATTAAAGCAGGCCTACAACATTAAGAACCTATTTATATTCTACCACTAAGCTCGCTCATTATAAAGAGTTTTAGGAAAAGTAATTATTTGAATTGCAGTTTACATTTAAATGTGCTATTATTAAATCAAATAAAGACAGAAAGTGAGGTGGTTAACATGGTTGACAGTGACACTATAAGCCTACAGATTAAGAACCTCTATCAAACAATTTTCGCTGTGCCATTGGCGCAAGGCGTGACATGGGCAGTCTAAAAGCTGCCCATTATTTTTTTTATTACAAAGGAGAGTGCTTGTAATGAGATTTAATCCAATAGAGTTTTTCTATGAGTTGCTTAACGGAAATCCTTATCTTATTGGTGTGCTAATCTTTACCGTGTGTATATCTCTTATTCCTAATTCGTTATGCGAAACTATATTAGAACTGCCCCAAAAAATAAAAAAGATGTTTGCAAAGAAGCCTGTTGATGCACCAATTCAACAGGTCAACCAAAATTACGACTTCGTTCCGTCTGACGATAATTATTTTACTTTCAAAGGCAGAATAGGAAGAAAAGTTTTTATTAAAAGAACCGCTTTTGCATATTTAGGAATTATTCTGGTAGCGTTATTCTTTGCATGGTTGACAGATTCAACAAGTAAAATAGAAAAAAATCCTCTATATATCGCATTAATACTTGCCTTTATGGTTCCGTTTACCCTCTTCTTATACGCCAATATGAACAGACGCTTTCATGATATTGGCAAAAGCTCAAACTGGACATTGGCAATGTTCCTTGCAAGTAATACTGTTGCGCCGATTTATTTTCTTGCACTGCTTTATTTATTTTGCAAAAAAGGTAATCCCGACGCAAACGAATATGGCCCAAATCCATTGCAGCAATAAGCAACGATATTTTCAAACAAAAACAACAATAGCCCACGCCGTACACGTGAGCTATTGTTGCTGTTGTTTTTGCCGAACCGTAAACACAATTTTGAAAGGAGGTTGTTTAGCATAAAGAATCTGAACACATGAAAACCTAGAAAAAAGGAGAGCTAAGGAAAATCAAGATTGCATCTTCATTTCAACACCCCGAAAAAATGAAGGTACTATAGTGCTTGTATCAGTGTTCGCGGAAACTGCGCCGTCTACTGCGCCTACACCGGACCGCACAGCCGCCCCGAACACCTACTTATATTATATCATGATAATATGTTTAATTTGTGAATAATAACTTCATATAAACGCTTGAAAGAATTAATACACAGTTTATCCACAACTGTTGCAAAAAATGCAACAACTGAAAAAGGAAGGAGCAACTAAACATGAAATTACCTAACGGCTATGGCTCTGTTACGAAGCTGACCGGGAACCGGCGGCGGCCGTATATGGTCCGCATTACAACGGGCTTTACCGATGAAGGTCGCCAGCTTATGAAAATACTAGGCTACTATGCAAAGCGCACGGAAGCCCTTAATGCCCTGGCTGAATACAATCAATCACCCTATGATGTTGAAAGCGTAGGCTTGACGTTTGCCCAGGTACACGAGAGATGGGAAGCCGCAACCTACGTTGACGGCAAAGAGCAATCTAACCAATATAAGGCAGCATATAAGCGCTGCGCGCCACTATGGGATATACCGTTCAAAGATATTAAGACTGCGCAATTTCAGCAAGTCATAAATGACTGCGACAAAGGCTACGCTACCAAGAAGGCAATCCGAATCGTATGTAATCTGATGGCCAAATATGCGCTTGCTAATGATATTATAGTAAAAAATTATGTTGAGCTTACTAGCCTACCGCCCCAGGTTGAAAGCAGAATACACAATCCGCTTACTAAAAAGGAGCTTGCTATATTATGGGAAAACAGCAAGGATATAAAAGTGCAAGCCGTGCTTATCCTCTGTTATACCGGCATGCGCCCCACCGAGCTAGTGAAGGTTGAGAAGGCGAACGTCGACTTTGAAAATAAATTCTTCGTTGGCGGCATGAAAACTGCGGCAGGCCGCGGCAGAAGAATTCCTATTGCTGATAAAATATTCGACTTCTTCAAGGATGCTTGTGAACGCAGCACCGGCGAATATATCTTTTCTGATGAACGGGGCAAGAATATATCCTATGACGCATACCGCAGCAGATATTGGGAACCGGTAATGAATATGTTTAAGATGGACCACTTGCCCGGTGACGGCCGCCACACTTGCGCAAGCCTGCTTGATGATAAAGACGTAAATGTAAAAATCAAGAAGCTAATTCTGGGGCACGCCAGCTCCGATGTAACGGAAAGGGTTTACACTCATAAGACGTTGGAACAACTATTAGAGGCTATAAATTTAATATAGTTTGTTACATACGTGTTACATATGTGTTACATACCTGTTACATACGTAGCTTATTTTCTATGAGCTGTGGACACTTTTTGAAAATAACGGAAGCAAAGAAAAAGCCAGCAACCTGCATGGTTACGGGCTTTTCTTGCGATTTGTGATTGATTGAGATAGCCTTCTCTATTAACGTTTGGAGAACTGGCTAGCTTTACGAGCTTTCTTCAAGCCGTATTTACGACGTTCTTTTTCGCGCGGGTCGCGAGTCAGGAAGCCTGCTTTTTTCAGAGCAGGACGGAATTCAGCGTCAACTTTCAGCAGAGCGCGAGCAATGCCGTGACGGATAGCACCAGCTTGGCCGGAAATGCCGCCGCCGTTTACGTTAACGAGTACGTCATATTTGCCTTTGGTTTCGGTAACTTCGAGCGGTTGGTTAACAATCAGCTCTAAGGTTTTCAGACCAAAGTATTTGTTCAATTCACGGTCGTTGATAACGATGTTGCCTTCACCCGGAACCAGGCGAACGCGAGCAACAGAAGATTTACGACGACCAGTTGCGTTATAAGTAACTACTGCCATTTATTTGTTCCCTCCCGGATATTATCTAACGTTGATTTCCATTACTTCAGGTTTTTGAGCTGCATGCGGATGTTCGCTGCCAGCATATACATGAAGTTTGGAGAAAATTTGAGCGCCGAGGCTGTTGTGCGGAATCATGCCTTTAACAGCGAGCTCTACCATTCTTACAGGGTTTTTCTTCAGCATGTCGCCAGCTTTTACATAGCTGTCGCCGCCGAGATAACCGGAATGACGGAAATAGATTTTGTGAGTCAGTTTTTTGCCGGTCAGAACAACCTTATCTGCATTGATAATGATTACGTGATCACCGGTGTCCATGTGCGGGGTAAAGGTCGGTTTGTGTTTACCGCGCAGGACTTTTGCAACCTCTGCAGCCAGGCGGCCCAGAGTTTTATCAGCTGCGTCAACAACGTACCATTTGTGTTCGATGTTAGACGGATTAGCCATAAAAGATTTCATCGCTTGTGTCCCTCCTAGATATTTTCCAAATATACAGTTCGTTGCGATCTTCTCACCGTATTTCGGGGCTAGTGAAATCAAGCGGAAAATCACGTAGATATATTATACGCAACTTAAGAGTTTAAGTCAAGTATTTTTGTTAAAATTTTAGCATTTTCCAAGAGTTTTTCCCTTAAAGCTGCGGATACTCCCGATAACCGACCTCCGCCAGGTATAAACCCTGTGCCGGAGCAGGCTCGTTTAAAAATTCACAGCGCTGTGCCGTCAGCTCGGCGGCAAAATCCTGCACCGTGCGCTTGCCCATTCCCACCTGTACCAGGGACCAGACTATGTTGCGTACCATGTGATATAAAAAGCCGTCACCGCTGATGCGGAAAAGAATCTCTTCTCCCTGCTGCTGCCACTTGGCAGCAAAAATTGTTTTTATCGGCGAAGTATCAACACTGCCGCTACTGCGGAAGGCACTGAAATCATGCGTTCCCAGCAGCAGCTCCGCCGCTTCGTTCATGGCCTTCACCTCAAGCTGCTGACGCAGCTGCCAGGCATAACGCACCATAAAGGGATTGACGTGCTCATTGACAAGCAGCTTGTAATGATACGTCTTCCACTGTGCGCTGAAGCGTGCGTGAAAGCCTTCCGGCATCTCCTCGGCGCTCACAACCACGATATCCTCCGGCAACAGGCTTGCCGCCGCACGCACCAGATTAGCACAGGGAATGCGTCCGTTCGTAGTAAAGGTCACCGTCTGTGCCAAAGCATGCACGCCTGTATCCGTGCGCCCACTGCCTGCGGTTACTACTTTTTCGCCGCACAGCATAGTCAACGCTTCTTCCAAAACATTTTGCACCGTCTGCACGTTTTTCTGCTTCTGAAAGCCATGATAGGCACTGCCGTCATAGGCTACGACCAGCTTTATTGTACGCATATATTCCCCCAGCGCAATACTGCCAGGCCAACCGCCAGTATAATAATCAAAGCAAAGGCCAGATAATCGCGGCCGGCATATACCAGCTCGTGCATGCGTGTACGTCCTTCACCGCCGCGATAGCAGCGTGCTTCCATTGCAACAGCCAGTTCATCGGCACGACGGAAGGCACTGATAAACAGCGGTACCAGCAAAGGCAGCATATTTTTCATTCTCTGGAAGATATTGCCGCTGGCAAAATCAGCTCCGCGAGAGGTCTGTGCCTTCATAATGCGGTCTGTTTCATCCAATAATGTAGGAATAAAGCGCAAAGCAATGGTCATCATCATAGCCAGCTCATGCGCAGGAACACCCAGCTTTTTGAACGGACGCAGCAGATTTTCAATACCGTCTGTCAGTACAATCGGTGATGTCGTAAAGGTCAGCACCGAAGAAAACAGCAGCAGCAGAATCAGGCGAACTGCCATCTTTACGCCCATGTCGATACCTTCGGCAGTTACGCTCAAAAACTTCCAGGTAAAAACAATATGCTCACCGGGAGCGGTAAACATATGAATCAGCATCGTCAGAATAACGATAATCCAAATAGGCTTCAAGGATTTGAAGACCAGCATCCACGGTACTCTTGAAATAAGAATTACTACAGCGGCAAAGGCAGTCAGAATGCCATAAGCCAACGGCGTTACCGCAAAGAAAATAGCAATGATATAAATCAAGGTGGCCAACAGCTTAGTACGCGGATCAAGCTTATGGATAAAGGAGTTACCGGGGAAATATTGTCCTAAGGTTATATCTGTCAGCATTATTTCCACCCCTTTGCTTGCTTAATCGCCTTAACCAGGCTCATATCGTCTTTAATATTCTCTTTCACTGCCAGGCCGTTTTTACGCAGCAAATCCGCCAGCTTGTAAACCTGCGGAACATCTACGCCAACCTTGACCAGCTCATCGGCATGCTGCTTGAAAATATCTGCGGGAGTACCGTCGAACAGCACCTTGCCGGCGTTGATAACCAGCAGGCGGTCAGCATATTTTACTGCCTCCTCCATGCTGTGCGTTACCAGCACAATAGCAATGCCACGGCTCTTGTGCAGTGACATGATTTCCTTAAATACTGCATTACGGCTGCGCGGGTCCAAGCCTGCGGAAGGCTCGTCCAAAACCAGATAATCCGGGTTCATCGCAACCACACCGGCAATAGCTACACGGCGCATCTGGCCGCCGCTCAGCTGAAAGGGAGAGCGCTGCGCATAGGTATCATAATCCAGGCCGACGAAGGCCATAGCCTCACGCACCTGCTTTTCTACCTCATCCTCGGCAAAGCCTTTATTGCGCGGGCCGAAGGCGATATCCTCAAAAACAGTTTCCGCAAACAGCTGATGCTCTGGATACTGAAATACCATGCCAACCTGCTGGCGTGCAGTCTTGGCCTCTGCACTCTTAGCAGTAATATTAATGTCATCAATGCTTGCGCTGCCCTTATCCGGCTTCAGCAAGCCGTTTAAATGCTGTACTAAGGTAGACTTACCGCTGCCTGTGTGTCCTATAATAGCAACTATTTCGCCCTTGGAAATCTCCAGCGATACATCATTGAGCGCCAGGCGTTCAAACGGCGTGCCTTTGGAATATGTATGATATATATTAGAAAGTTTTATTGACATAATGCCTGCGCCAGCTCCTCATCTGTAATAATATCCTGCGGCAGCTTTACACCGCTTTTGCGCAGCTCGCTGGCTACCTTCGCTGCCAGCGGAGCCTCCAGTCCCAAGGCCTCCAGCTCATCCACTCTGCTGAAAACCTCACGCGGAGTACCCATAAATCTGATATGACCTTTTTCCATAACAACTACGCGGTCAGCAGCCAGTGCCTCAACCATGTAATGCGTAATATAAACTATAGTCATATTTTTTTCTTCATTGAGCTTACGTACAGTGCCCACGATTTCCTTGCGTCCCTGCGGGTCAAGCATCGCTGTAGGCTCGTCCAGCACAATGCATTCCGGCTGCAGCGCCAGAATACCTGCTATAGCCACACGCTGCTTCTGGCCGCCGCTCAAAAGATGCGGTGCATGTTTGGCATATTCCGTCATGCCTACAGCAGCCAACGAATCTGCTACACGCTGCGGTATTTCCGGACCAGGTACGCCGATATTTTCCGGACCGAAGGCCACATCCTCTTCGACAATCGCAGCAACTATCTGGTTGTCGGGATTTTGGAACACCATGCCCACCTTTTGGCGGATATCCCACATTTTGCTTTCATCTTCAGTGTCCATGCCATCTACCAGCACAGTGCCGTCAGTCGGCAGCAGTAAAGCGTTCAAGTGACGTGCCAGCGTAGATTTACCGCTGCCGTTAGCGCCGATAACAGCAACAAATTCACCCTGCTTAATCTCAAGGCTCACACCATCCAATGCTCTTACCTCGTTGCCATCAGCATCTGTATAGTAATGCTTCAAATTCTTTATACTAATCACAACAGTGCCTCCATCATAAATTCGTGTACTTAATAATTATATACGTGATAAAAAGATTAGTCAACCTTCTTTTATCATAAGGTTAACCATAATGCTAAAAGAGTAAACCATAAACGCTAAAGCACGTTTACGGCTTATTTTTATAAATCAAAACGTTCAATTTTAATGCCAGCAAAGCAACACGAGCTTTAGAAAACGAGAAAACAGCCTGCAGGGGATATTGCAGGCTGTTTCTCTTAGGAAAGCTGTTTATGATGAATTTGATGGGAAGGGTGTAGCAACTTCTTGCTACACTCATAGTATACTATATTGCTGTGACATAGCAAGGGCAAAGTTTTGAAGAAATCGTGAATAAAATTCCTGCATGAACTGCGCTTGCATTCAAATTTAATTATTACTTATCCGTAATCTGTGCTCCAAACGGCAACAGTGCCAGCTTAGCCAGCTTAAAATGCTGCATGCCGAAGGGAATGCCGATAATCGTACAGCACAAAATTACAGCAAAAACTGCATGCGTAATTGCCAGCTCGATACCACCAAAAATCAGCCAAAAAATATTTAACAGCAACGAGGTTGTTTCACCGCTCAAAGCTACATCCTTGCCAAAGGGGAAGAAGCTCAACCGTCCCAGCTTAAAGCACTGCAGTCCTACCGGAATACCGACAATCGTCAAACACCATAACAGGCCTACCAGATACCAGATAATGCCTGCTAAAATACCGCCAAATAAAAACCAGATAATATTACCGATAATGCTCATTGCGCACTTCCTTTCATCTACCGACAAACCAACCGGCACAGCGAAAAAATATACACGTAGTTGGTTACTGATACATTTGATTTAAAAGATTGTAAGTAATCTCTCTAAGGCTAGTTTAGCATACCGCAAACTTTTGCGCAAGCGCAAAGGCAAGCGGCACTGTGGGAACTCTGGGGAGAGTCTCACGGTGCCGCTGCACTATATTAAATTAAATGGGATAACTTAATGATTGGTTTCTTCGGCTAATTTTACCGGAACCAACTCAGCCTCTTCCTTGAGATGCTGCTGATAAGCTTTTGTTTCAGCAACAACTACGCCGGAAAGAGCAACCAGAGCAATCAGGTTAGGCAAAGCCATCAGACCGTTAACGATATCGGACATAACCCAGATTTCTTCCAGTTTCAGGAACGGACCGCAGGCAACAAGAATGATGAAACCGATGCGGTACGGAAGAATTGCTTTAACACCCATCAGGTATTCTACGCAACGTTCGCCGTAATAGTTCCAGCCGAGGATGGTAGTGAAGGCGAAGAGCACCAGGCCAACCAACAGCAGCCAGCTGCCGAAAGCAGGGAAGGCGGAAGTGAAGGCTGCATTAGTCATTGCAGCACCGTTGAGTTCACCGTTCCAAACGCCGGTAACAATCAAGGACAAACCGGTCATGGTGCAGATGATGATGGTATCGATAAAGGTACCGGTCATGGAAACCAGACCTTGTTCAGCAGGCCAATTAGTTTTAGCAGCAGCCGCTACGATAGGAGCAGAGCCTAAGCCGGATTCGTTGGAGAATACGCCGCGGGCAACACCGCTGCGCATTGCCAGCATAACAGTTGCACCAAGGAATCCGCCCTGTGCAGCAGTAGTAGTGAAGGCACTTTCAATAACCAGTGCTACAGCTGCCGGCACCTGATCAGCGAAAGCTATCAAAATACCTAAGGTAGTCAGGAAGTAAATTACTGCCATACCGGGAACAACCTTAGAAGAAACAGTAGCGATGGATTTCAGACCGCCTATGGTTACGGCAGCAACAAGAATTGTCAGCGCAATGCCGGTATAAAGAACCGGGATGCCTGCAGAGATTTTGGTAATCTCAACGATGGAGTTTACCTGAGCGAAGGTACCTACGCCGAAGTATGCGCACATGATACCGAAAACGCAGAACATAGTAGCCAAGGGTTTATATTGCTTGCCAAGGCCGTTTTGAATGTAATACATCGGACCGCCGGAGATATTGCCGTTAGCGTCGACAGTACGATATTTTACAGCCAGCAGGCATTCTGCATATTTGGTTGCCATACCGAAGAAGGCAGCCAGCCACATCCAGAACAATGCACCGGGACCACCGGCCTTAATTGCGGTAGCAACACCGACAATATTACCGGTACCAACAGTTGCAGCAAGAGCGGTACACAATGCTTTAAAGCTGTTTACGTCACCGTGACCATCATTCTTGGCACAGAAGATAAGCTTCAATGCCTGCGGCAGCTTCAATACCTGCAACAAGCCTAAACGAATGGTCAGCATAATGCCGGTACCTACAAGCAATACCAGTAGTGGCGGACCCCAGACAAACGAATCAATTGCATTCAATGTTTCCAACATGATGATTTCCCCTCTCATTTTCAAAGTTCCCTAAGTAAATAAAAAGCCGGAGTATAATTACCTGATACTCCGGTTTGTCAGCGGCCATGATAGCTGTGCTATCATTGTTATTTTGCTCCGTCCACTGGCCTGAGAGATAAGGATGTAAATATTCACATCTTTGCACCTTCGGCGCCCATTCAAGGGACTCTCCAGAGTTGTGTCTGTACACGGTTCTTGCTTTTTATAAGCACCTGAGAGTTTTTGCTCCTTCGGTAGGCATTGCCTTCTCCTATGTACTTCATCCACTCACTATTTACTTATGTATCTGATTATAACACATGTAAAACAAAATTCAAGATCTTACAGCAATGTATACACGCATACATACAAAACTGTAAACTAAAGTATGTTTATTGATTTTTTTAATAACAAAACGGCGCTGTGGGAACTCTGGGGAGAGTCGCACAACGCCGCTTTGCTATATAAAGATGAAATATTAGGCTTACTTATTTATTCTTTTCTTCAGCCAGATGCTTCTGATAAGCCTTAGTTTCGGCAACAACTACACCGGACAAAGCAATCAAAGCAATTAAGTTAGGAATAGCCATCAGGCCGTTAACGATATCCGCCAAAACCCAAATCTCTTCCAGCTTCAGGAAAGGACCGCAGGCAATCAGGCATATGAAGATGATGCGGTACGGCAGAATTGCCTTTACGCCCATCAGATATTCTACACAGCGTTCGCCGTAGTAGTTCCAGCCAAGGATGGTGGTGAAAGCAAAGAGTACAAGACCAACCAAAAGCAGCATGCTGCCAAATGCAGGGAAAGCCATGGTGAAGGCAGATTCAGTCATTGCAGCACCGTTCAGAGGTCCGCACCATACACCGCTGACAACCAGGGACAAGCCGGTCAGAGTACAAATGATAATAGTATCAATAAAAGTACCGGTCATAGAAATCAAGCCTTGCTCTGCAGCCCATTTGGTTTTAGCAGCAGCAGCAACGATAGGAGCAGAACCTAAACCGGATTCGTTGGAGAATACGCCACGAGCAACACCACTGCGCATTGCCAGCATAACGGTAGCACCGAGGAAACCGCCTTGAGCAGCAGTCGGAGTGAAAGCAGAATTCAGTACAGTTGCGATTGCAGCAGGAACCTGATCTGCAAACACAATCATGATACCGACAGTAGTCAGGAAGTACAGCAGAGCCATAGCAGGAACTACCTTTGCAGCAACAGTTGCAATGGATTTCAGACCGCCGATGGTTACAGCAGCAACAACTACAGTCAGAGCAATACCGGTGTAAACAACCGGAATACCTGCAGAAATCTGGGTAATTTCAACAATGGAGTTTACCTGAGCAAAGGTACCGATACCAAAGTATGCGCACAGAACACCGAATATAGCAAACATAACAGCCAGCGGTTTGTATTTTTTGCCAAGACCATTTTCAATGTAGTACATCGGGCCACCGGAAATATTGCCGTTAGCATCGACAGTACGATATTTTACAGCCAGCAGACATTCGGAATATTTGGTTGCCATTCCGAAGAAGGCTGCCATCCACATCCAGAACAAAGCGCCCGGCCCACCTGCTTTAATTGCAGTTGCAACACCAACGATGTTACCGGTACCAACAGTTGCAGCCAGTGCGGTACACAATGCTTTAAAGCTGTTTACGTCACCACTGCCATCGTTCTTGGCACTGAAGATCAAGCCCAAAGCCTGCGGCAGCTTGAAAACCTGTAGCAGCTTCAGACGGAAGGTCAGCAGAATACCGGTACCAACCAAAAGTACCAGAAGCGGCGGACCCCAGACAAACGCATCAATTTCATTCAAAATTTCCAACATGATTCAAACATCTCCCTTTAAATTCTCATTAATTATTTACAAGCAAATAAAAAACCGGAGTATACAAAAAATACTCCGGTAAAAGTCAATGACATATGATAGGCAATAGCGCCATCACATAAGCTTTGCTCTGTCCACTGGCCTGAGAGATAAGGACGTTTCTGAATTTCAGAAGACATCTTTGCACCTTCGGCGCCCATTTAAGGGACTCTCCAGAGTTGTGTCAGCATACGGTTCCTGCTTAAAATTAAGCACCTGAGAGTTTTGCTCCTTCGGTAGGCAGTGCCTTCTCCCATATACATCATCCACTCGTTATTTACTTATGTACGCTATTATAACACACTTTTTGAAGAACGCAAGTCTTTTTTCAACATTTTTTTATGTATACACGAATACATAAGGGAGTGTAACTTTTGAAGCAAATTATTGGCAATTTTCACTTGCAAAGCTGCGCTCACTTAAAAGATAACAGGGTAAAGCAATAAGCTGTGCCGCAACAGAAACAATGATGAAGGTATTCAATGAATAATCATAAACAGCTCCCAACAGCCAGCTGCCCAAAAACCACGCTAAGCCAAAGAAAAATTCGAACGCACCGTAGCTGCTGGCACGATGCTTCTTGCTCGTCATGGTGGCAACCGCAGCCTTCATAACAGATTCCTGAGCGCCCATGCCTACGCCCCACAAAGCAACGCCCAGCATAATCATTCCCGGCGAAGTCGCGCCAAAAGCAAACACAGCAAAGAACGCGGAAATCGCAGTAGAAATAACCAATGCCTTCGTGCGCATTTTGTCAAACAGCCAGCCAAAGAAAAGCGCTGCCACCGCATCCACAAGCATCGCACCGGAATAAAGCAACGGCAAAATACTGTCATCAAAAAGCTTATTTTTTGCCAAATGCATAGTCACCAGCGGAAAATCTACAAAGCCGAAAGCAAAACAGCTGATACCTGCAAGATACAAATAAAAGCTTTTCTTGCCTACAAAGCTATCCTTCTTCTCTGTCTTAGCTTCCGGCTCAAAGGCTTCCGGATTCGGGAAACGGCTTTTAGCAAACAGTAAAAAAGCAATTGTGCAGACAGCCGGCAACGTCAGAAAAGCAAAGGCTGCATTGTATACCTCGTATTCATCGCCATGCTTATACAGCATCACCGCATAAAGCAGCAAGGGGCCGATAAAAGCGCCAAGCTGATCCAAGGCTTCCTGTATAGCAAAGCTTTTGCCGACACTCTCCTGCGAAGCTGCAAAGGAAAGAATAGTATTCTTAGCAGGCTTTTTTATTGCCTTACCGATGCGCTCAACAACGAGCAGTACACAGGCTGCTATCCAGCCGTCACGATGCACAAGCGCCAATGCCGGCACCGCAAAAACGTCAACGGCATAACCTAAAATCATAAAGCCCCAATAATTGTGCGTTTTATCGACTAAGCGGCCAAAAAGATAACGCAGGCCATAGCCTAAAAGCTCGCCTATGCCGGAGATAAAACCGACGGTAGAAGCACTTGCTCCTAAAATTAATAAATACGCTCCCTTAATACTTGTCGCCGCTTCATGCGTCATATCGCTGAACAAGCTGACGATACCAAGCAGAACGATAAACGCCATCGCGGAATTTTTATTGTGCATAATTACGCCTCCTGTTCAATTATCATTTTCTTATTATAGCATAATATCTTAAACTTAATTATTCTTTATTTTGCAGAATATCTGCCAAATTATTAAAAGTGCCTGCAACGCTTCGTCACAGGCACTTATTATCGAGATATTTATATTCCGGCTCAGCTGTTTTGCATTCTCAGCATAATCCAGCTGCTGTCGGCATCAATAACCTGCCATTTTTTATTCTGCTGAGCAATAAATCTATCATAGCTTTTGGGCGTAACCACAACAATACGATAAGGATTCCGCTCCAGCGTTGCGTAAGGCATAACGTTCTTGCTTGTCCAGGAAAAATCCTTGGGAACATAGCCTGCAACCTCACGCTCATGCATCAGCTTGACAATTTTACTGCTGCTGTAAAAAACTGCAGAAGTAGGATATTTGCCATATAAGCCTACCTCATGTACATCATTTTCCGTCAGCATCTCACCCAAATTCTTCGCACTGCGCTGCTCACTGAATGGTATAGCAAGGCTGAAAATAAGCGCAATATAAAATACTGCCGACATAGCCGCAATACTGCAGACACGCTCTCCCGTCACTAAGCGCAGTATATAATCAAGCATCACGCCGATAATCAGCGCCAACGGCAGCAAGAACAGCAGCTCAGATGCTATAAGCTGATGACTTACCGCAAACCATGCTCCCACAAGCAGCAGGCCAAAGCCTCCGCCGACAAATATCATATAACCGCCATCCACACAGTCCGTATGTTTCGCCAGCATGCTTCCCAGCAAAAGGCTGGCCGGGAAGAGCAGCGGATAAGTATAGGTGATGTATTTCGTTGCCATACATTGAAAGAAAATGAAAACAACAAGTGCCCACAGCAGTAAAAATTTTTGCTGTTCTTCCAGGCTACGATGTCCCTGCCGCCACCATTTATAAGCAGCCCTGGGAACAAGTCCGCTCCACGGAAACAGCGCCAGCAGATTTACCAGCGTATAATAGTAAATCACATCGTCACGCGGATGCTCCGATACCGTTGCGCGCAGGAAGTTATGCGTGCCGAAGAAGGTATTGATGAAGTCGCTTCCGTGCAGGCTGTACATTACAGCATACCAGGGAACGACAACCGCCGCACAAAGCAATGTGCCGCTTACAAGATGCATGCGCTTCAGTACGTGCCAATCACGCTGCCACAACAGGAATAACGTAATAATCAATCCCGGCAGCAGCACGCCAATCGGTCCCTTAGTCAAAACCGCAAAGCCTGCTGCAGCATACATAATGTACCAATAGCGCGCCCTGCCGTCACGATAGCCAAGATAGAAAAACAGCAATGTCGCACTGAAGAAAAAGAACAATACAGCATCTGTAATTACCGACTTGCTGATCAGAAAAAATTCTACACTGCTCAGCAGTACCAATGCACTGATAAAACCGCTGCGCGCATTTTCCAGCTTGCTGCCGCCCCACGCCAATAATGCCACGCTGCCTAAACCGAACAATGCCGGGAAGAAGCGTGAAGCAAATTCCGTAAAGCCAAACATTTTATAAGCCAGCGCCGTCATCCAATAAAAGAAAATCGGCTTATCATACCAGTAATGACCGTAAATCTGCGGTGACAGCCAATCGCCGCTCAGTACCATTTCCTTCGCCGTCAAGGCATAATTAGATTCTACGCTGTCTGTAATCAGCAGGCTGCCATTACCCGCAAAAAGCAATGCTGCGGCAGCTGCAAAAAGCAGCAGCCAATATTTTCGTGGCATAAAAAATCCCCCTTCAGCAGCAGAGCTTTTACACTCCGCCTTTCATTAAGCACAGTATAAACTCCTTCACTTAATGATTACTGAAAGGGGTATTCATCTTAAATTCAGCTTATAAGAAAGCCTAATAATTACTTTGCAGCCGTCGGCAGCTTCACATACATGACAGTTCCCCGAGGCTTGTTGTCGAGAACCTTGATGCTGCCGCCATGCTGCCGCACAATAGCCAGCGCAAGCGACAAGCCTAAGCCCAAGCCCCCATGACTACGGCTGCGCGCCTTCTCCACGCGGAAGAAGCGGTCAAAAATCTTCTGCTTATCTTCGTCACTGATGCCAAAGCCCTCATCACGTACCTCCAGTACCAGATGCGTTTTCACCTTGGCTGCACGCAGAGTAATTTGCGTCTGCTCCGGTGAATACTTTATAGCGTTATCCAACAGAATAATCAGCAAGCGCGATAAAGCCATTTCATCACCCTGCATTACCAAGTTATCCTGGATTTCCTGCTTCAGCTGCAGCTTTTTTTCTGCTGTCAAAAGCGACATCTGCGATGCAACCTTTTTACACAGCGCCGTTATATCCACCTGCGCCGTATACACGGGAAGAATATCCTCATCGCTGCGCGCCAGCGTCATAAGATTTTCCGTAAGACGGCTAAGTCTTTCCGACTCGCTTTGCAGCATGTTTACCGACTCTTTGGCAAAATCGCTCAGCCTGCTGTCCTCATCCTCCTGCAGTCCCTGCACAGCCAGCTTCATAACGGCAAGCGGCGTGCGCATTTCATGCGAAGCATCCGCTGTGAACTGCTGCTGCTTGGCATACATGTTGCTTATAGGACGGATATTGCGTTCTGCCAGCCAATAACCGAAATAACAGGCAGCAAAATAGAGTATCAATGCCATACACAAAAGCATAAACAGTGTTTTATAGGCCGCATGATAATAAAACTGCATATTTTTGAACATATACAGCCTGCCAATCTGCTTATCACCGTCAATAACGGGAGCAACAGCGGCAAGATATCTATAACGCGCACCATTTGCACTCTGCATCCGCAAAAGACGCGATGTATTCAGCTTCTTCGGCCAATCATCTTTATGACTCATCAGCTCCTGCCCTGCCTCACCTGTTCCAAGCTGGTTTAAAATTACCTTCGAGCCATCTGCATTCACAAAGTATGCAAGCATCTTCCCGCTGCGGATAGCTGCTTCGGAGCAGGGAGCCTCCTCCGATTCTACCCATTCTTCGCCCTCATGGTAAATTTGCGCTACAAGATTTTCCTTTTCATGCGCCAATATTTCCCACCAGATAAAGGTATAGGCAGCAGCTACAATAACTAAAATCAAAGCACCGAAGATTGCCGCATATAAGCAGGTCATACGCCGGCGCAGCTTTTCAAAAGGCTTATTCCACATAATAGCCCACGCCCCGCATCGTTTTAATCAGTTCTTCTCCGTTCAGCTCCATAATTTTTTTACGCAGCAGACGGATATGCACATCAAGATTGTTCTCCGTCACATCGCTGTCAATGCCCCAGATGCGGTCCTGCAGCACCGCACGCGGCATAACCTGCCCACGGTTACGCAAAAGCAGCTCCAGCAGCTTAAATTCACGCGGACGCAGCTCTACACGACGCTCGCCGTATGCCAGGCAATATGTAGAGCTTTCCAAAGTATAAGCACCGTAACGCAGCTTTTCCGCGCTGTACTGTCCTTGGCGACGGCAAAGAGCGTTCAGACGCGCCACCAGCTCCTCCAGCTCGAAAGGCTTTACCAGATAGTCATCGGCACCGCTGTTTAAGCCCTGCACCTTATCCGCCAACGTATCCTTGGCCGTCAGCAGCAATATTTTCCCTGATAATCCTCCTCACGCAAACGCTTGCACAGGTCAAGTCCGCTCAGAAGCGGCATCATCCAGTCCAACACCAGCACATCATAGCCGTCGGCATATACAGCATCGTAGGCAGCCTCGCCATCCTGCACCCAGTTCACAGTTATATTTTGCTTTTTCAGCAGCATGCTCAAAAGCTTACCTAAATTTATATCATCCTCAGCTAACAAAATTTTCATTGCTTCCGCCTCCGTTACAGCTATTGTATCACAATGCAGTATAGGCATGTAAAATTAATTTCAACTGAAAAATCGCTGCCGAGGCTTTGCCTGCAGCAGCGATTGTCTTACATGATATATCTGTTCAATGACGGCACAATTTCCGCATAGGTGCCTTTTTTATTGGCCAGCATAATATTAATGGCCCATACAGTCTGTCCGCGGTCATCCTCCGTGCGTGTAGCCTGCAGCTTACGGTTGGTACCTGTAAAACATATGATATCTTCCAGCTCCAGCAAAAGCGCCATATCCTCACGTCTGTAGCCCTCAAGACAGCGGTCGGAAAACATTACTGTCAGCATCAGCATATCGTCCATACGCCAGCATTCCAGGCGATAGGCACGACCGTCGCTCAGCTTACCGTTATAATAGCCGACATCCTGCACGCCGTCCTCATCCGGCTCATAGGGAGAAGGAACATAATCCACGCGGCAGGGAACAGGAAATTTTTTTATCAGCATAAATTCGTTCTCCTTAGAGAGCAAAGCGCCTCAGAGCTTAAGGCTTTGAGGCGCGCTTGCTTATACGTTATTCCTTATCGGGAGTTTCTTCTGCTACAGTTTCAGCAGTTGCAACTTCGGGCATCGGAACATTATATTTAACTTTGATATCACGATAACGGCTCATACCGGTACCTGCCGGAATCAGCTTACCGATGATAACGTTTTCTTTCAGGCCCAGCAGCGGGTCAACTTTGCCTTTAATAGCGGCATCGGTGAGTACGCGGGTGGTTTCCTGGAAGGAAGCAGCAGACAGGAAGGAGTCGGTAGCCAAAGAAGCTTTGGTGATACCCAGCAGGATAGCACGGCCTTCTGCAGGAGCCTTGCCTGCTTCCAGCATCTCGGTATTCTGCTCTTCAAATTCTGCCACATCAACGTCTTCACCCGGCAGCATTGTGGTGTCACCGGATTCCTCGATGCGGATTTTGCGCATCATCTGACGAACCATAACCTCGATATGCTTACTGTTGATATCTACGCCCTGAGACTTATAAACGCCTACTACCTGAGATACCAGATAGTTCTGGGTAGCCTTCACGCCGCTGATACGCAGTACGTCATGCGGGTTAAGAGAACCTTCGGTCAGACGGTCGCCCTTAGCGATTTCCTCGCCCTCAACAACAGACAGCTTAGCGCCGTAAGGAATCTGATATTCCTGGTTTTCGCCATCCAGTGCCATTACGGTTACCTTGCGGCTGTTGCCTTCCTGGGTAATATGTACGTGACCTGCAACCTCGGACAGAATGCCCGGATGTTTCGGTTTACGTGCTTCGAACAGCTCCTCGACACGAGGCAGACCTTGGGTAATATCGTCTGCACCAGCAACGCCGCCGGTATGGAACGTACGCATGGTCAGCTGAGTACCAGGTTCGCCGATGGACTGTGCAGCGATAGTGCCGACTGCCTCACCAACATCGACGTTCTTGCCGGTTGCCAGGTTACGGCCATAGCACTTGCGGCAAACGCCGAACTTAGCCTTACAGGTAAGTACGCTGCGGATTTTAACCTTTTCACGCAGCTGGCAGATACGTTCTGCCATAGGCTCGGTAACATATTCATTGATATGATAAAGAATTTCACCATTTTCATCCAGAATATCCTCAGCCAGGTTACGGCCAATGATACGGTCATGCAGGGTTTCAATGATGGTTTTCTCTTTTTTGCCTTCGGTAATTGCCTCAACCTCAATGCCGGCAATTTCGTTATTGCGGATACGCAGCTCCTTAACGGTACCGTCAGCCAGAACAGCGTTGATAATGTCTTCGGTCATAGTTTCGCCGGTATGTGCCAGCACTTCGCCTGCACCGTTAACAATATCTGCTGCCACTTCTTTGCCGTTGAAGTTATGCATCATTGCTTCCTTCAGCACATTATGAGCAAAGGTATCGCTGATGTTGATGCGGACATTTTCGATATCCTCACCGTTCATATCTTCGTCGGAATAGAGATTGATTTCTTCAACACCTGCATCATTGAGCTTAGCAAAAAGCTCTTCGGTGATGTTGGTATCTGCTTCAGCAATCAGGTTGCCTTCTTCATCAAGTACGCCGGAAGCCAGGGTACGACCCATAACCTTTTCGCGGATTTTGTTCTGGCTTGCGCCAAGAACAGCCTTGCTCAGACGGCTGCGTTCCTTAACCAGGTTCATACCAACGATATCGCAATCATCCTCACGGACAATTACGTCCTGTGCAACGTCAACCAGACGACGAGTCAGGTAACCGGAGTCAGCGGTACGCAGTGCGGTATCGGCCAAGCCTTTACGAGCACCATGAGAAGAAATGAAGTATTCCAAAATAGTCAGGCCTTCACGGAAGTTAGATTTGATAGGACGGTCAATGATACGACCGGAAGGATCGGCCATCAAACCACGCATACCGGCCAGCTGACGAATCTGCTGTTTGTTACCGCGGGCACCGGAGTCAGCCATCATGGATACAGGATTGAACTTGTTCATGGTGGATTTCATCAGTTTATCGGTAACCTTATCGGTTGCTTCGTTCCACAGGTCAATTACCTTACGATAACGTTCGTCATCGCTCATCAAACCACGGCGGAAGAGGCGTTCAACCTTATCAACCTCATGCTCTGTTGCTTCCAGAATAACTTCTTTTTCAGCAGGAATCTGAATATCGGAGGTTGCGATAGAAATACCGGATTTACAAGCATTATCGTAACCCATTTTCTTAACAATATCCAGAATCTCGGCAGTACGCAGGTTGCCGTACAGCTTGTGAGCCTTAGCAACGAGTCTGCCCAATTCTTTCTTGTCAATCAGCTTGCCGAGATGCCAACGTTCAACTTCAACGGTTGTTTCAACAACATTGCCGGAAGCATCCAGACGCTTTTCAACAACCTGATCTTTTTCTTTATGATAGTAACGCATTTCCAGAGGCAGCTCGCCATTGAAAATAGTGTTACCTACAGTTGTAACTACCAGGGACATACCGGTTTCACCGACAGCTGCACCCTTTTCTTCATCATAGATTTCGCTGTTGGGAATATAAACCTCGATAGGTACTTGCAGATCTACCGCATGGTGGAAGTAAGCCAGCTGAGCTTCATCTACGCTGCTGTAGCGGGTTCCTTCACCCTTAACGTTCGGGTCATCCTTGCTGGTCTTTTCAATAGTCAGATAGTAGGAGCCCAAAACCATATCCTGTGTAGGAACAGCAACAGGCTTGCCGTCTTTCGGTGCCAGGATGTTGTTTACGGACATCATCAGCATACGTGCTTCAGCCTGAGCCTCAACGGAAAGCGGCAGATGGACAGCCATCTGGTCACCGTCAAAGTCGGCGTTATAAGCGGTACATACCAGAGGATGCAGCTTAATAGCACGGCCTTCGGACAGGATAGGCTCGAAAGCCTGAATGCCCAGTCTGTGCAGAGTCGGTGCACGGTTCAACAGTACAGGATGTTCCTTGATTACCTCTTCCAGAACGTCCCATACAGCGTTGGTAGCACGCTCTACCATGCGCTTAGCACTCTTAATGTTAGTTGCTTCACCGCTGTTTACCAAACGCTTCATAACGAAGGGTTTGAACAGCTCCAGAGCCATTTCCTTCGGCAGGCCGCACTGATGCATTTTCAGCTCAGGACCTACAACGATTACGGAACGGCCGGAATAGTCAACACGTTTACCTAACAGGTTCTGACGGAAACGGCCTTGTTTACCCTTGAGCATGTCGGACAAGGATTTCAGAGGACGGTTGCCGGGACCGGTAACCGGACGGCCGCGACGGCCGTTATCAATCAAAGCATCTACTGCTTCCTGCAGCATACGTTTTTCATTGCGGACAATGATATCAGGCGCATGCAGCTCCAGCAGACGTTTCAGACGGTTGTTACGGTTAATAACACGGCGATACAGATCGTTCAGGTCGGAGGTTGCGAAACGACCGCCATCCAGCTGTACCATAGGACGCAGTTCAGGCGGAATAACCGGAACTACATCCATAATCATCCATTCAGGACGGTTGCCGGATTTCAGGAATGCTTCGGCTACTTCCAAACGGCGGATAGCACGTACACGGCGCTGACCGCTCAGCTCCTTCATTTCATGGCGCAATTGCTCTGTCAAAGCTTCCAGATCAATAGCTTCCAGCAGCTCTTTAATAGCCTGAGCGCCCATACCTACACGGATGCCTGCTTCAGGATATTTATCACGTTTTTCCATGTACTCTGGCTCGGTCAGCAGCTGGCCTTTAACCAGGTCAGTGCCTTCACCCGGGTCAAGTACGATGAAGCTGGCAAAATACAAAACTTTTTCCAGGCTACGCGGAGAAATATCCAGAATCAAGCCCATACGGCTGGGGATACCTTTGAAGTACCAGATATGGGAAACCGGCGCAGCCAGTTCGATGTGGCCCATACGGTCACGACGAACCTTGCTGCGGGTAACTTCAACGCCGCACTTGTCGCAGATAATACCCTTATAACGGATGCGTTTATATTTGCCGCAATGACATTCCCAATCCTTAGTAGGGCCAAAGATTCTTTCGCAGAACAGGCCATCCCGTTCCGGCTTCAGGGTTCTGTAATTGATGGTTTCGGGTTTTTTTACCTCGCCGTAGGACCAGGCTCTAATCTGGTCCGGAGAAGCCAAACCGATACGCATAGACACAAAATTATTTACGTCGATCAAGAATCATTCGCTCCCTTCTCTTACATATTAGTCGGATCATCTAAGTCACCATCGGGATTATCGGTAATAGTGAAATTACCCATATCGGCAATGATGTCACCAGAATCACTATCATCCTCGGTAGCGTCATTATCAGCATAATCATCAACAGGCTTTTCAGGTGCGTTTTCAACAACCTGGCCGTTGATGTCTAAATCAACCTCGCGAGCGGTGGTTGCAATATCGTCATCCTCATCGTCGCGTAATGAAACCTCTTCCTCGTCCTCGTTGAGAACCTTGATATCCAGACCGATGGACTGCAATTCCTTAACCAGTACCTTGAAGGATTCAGGAATACCAGGATCAGGTACATTTTCGCCCTTAACAATTGCTTCGTAGGTCTTAACACGGCCAACAACGTCATCGGACTTAACAGTCAGGATTTCCTGCAGGGTGTAAGCAGCGCCGTATGCTTCCAGCGCCCAAACTTCCATCTCACCGAATCTCTGGCCGCCGAACTGTGCTTTACCACCCAACGGCTGCTGGGTAACCAAGGAGTACGGGCCGGTGCTGCGGGCATGGATCTTATCATCAACCAAATGGTGAAGCTTGAGGTAATAGGTCAGACCAACGGTAACAGGGTTATCGAAGGGTTCACCGGTACGACCGTCATACAGAGTGGTCTTAGCAGTTTTATCAATGCCTGCAAGCTCCAGTGCATCAGCAATATCCTGCTCATGCGCACCGTCGAATACAGGTACGGAAATCTGTACTGCTTTTACGCTCTTACCACCGAATTTATCAATTTCAACAGTTTCCGGCATACCATATTTTTCATAATCGTAGCCGTAATGCTCTAATTTCTTAGCGGTTTCAGAATTAGCCAGCTCTTCCTTGAAGGCTGCTTCAAATTCCGGAGTACCTTCTGCTGCGCCGGTTTTTTCAACGGCATTCAGCTTAGCTGCCAGGTTGGTAGTATCAATTTCCATACCCAGCGCACGTGCTGCCCAGCCCAGATGGTTCTCCAGTACCTGTCCGATGTTCATACGGGAAGGTACGCCCAACGGATTCAGTACGATATGTACCGGTTCACCGGTCGGCAGGAAAGGCATGTCCTCACGTGCCATAATACGGGAAACGACACCCTTGTTACCGTGACGGCCTGCCATCTTATCGCCTTCGGAAATCTTACGTTTCTGGGCAATATGTACACGAACCTGTTCGTTTACTCCAGGCGGCAGATCATCGCCGTTTTCACGGCTGAATACCTTAACGCTGACAATCTTACCTGCTTCGCCGTGCGGTACACGCAGGGAGCTGTCACGTACTTCACGTGCCTTTTCACCAAAGATTGCACGCAGCAGACGTTCTTCTGCAGTCAGCTCGGTTTCGCCTTTCGGAGTAACCTTACCTACCAGAATATCGCCGGGGCGTACTTCAGCACCGATACGGATAATACCACGCTCATCCAGATCCTTCAGTGCTTCGTCGGATACGTTAGGAATCTCGCGGGTAATTTCTTCTTTACCAAGCTTGGTATCGCGGGCATCACAATCATATTCTTCAATATGGATAGAGGTAAAGATATCAGCCTTTACAAGATCCTCGTTCAGCAGAACAGCATCCTCGTAGTTATAGCCTTCCCAAGGCATATAAGCAACGATTACGTTGTGACCTAAAGCCAGCTCGCCATGATCGGTAGCAGGGCCGTCAGCCAGAATCTGCTTTTCGGTAACCTTATCGCCTTTGAAAACGATAGGACGCTGGTTAACACAGGTACCTTGGTTGGAACGTTTGAATTTCAGCAGCGGATATACATCCACTTCACCGTTTTCTGCACGTACACGGATTTCGTTGCCTACTACGCGGATAACTTCGCCGGCACGTTTAGCCAGAACGCAGACACCGGAGTCGGCAGCAACCTTGTATTCCATACCGGTACCGATAATCGGAGCCTGAGTGCAGAGCAGAGGTACAGCCTGACGCTGCATGTTCGCACCCATCAGAGCACGGTTAGCGTCATCGTTCTCCAGGAAAGGAATCAGCGCGGTTGCGATAGATACTACCTGTTTAGGAGAAACGTCCATCAGGTCAACCTTATCCGGAGTAATGGAGAGGACATCATCCTTAGCACGGGCGGTAACACGCTCGCCCAGGAAGTAGCCGTCATCATCCAACGGTTCGTTGGCCTGTGCTACGATATATTTATCTTCTTCGTCCGCAGTCATGTATCTGATTTCTTCAGTTACACGTTTATTTTCTTTATCAACAACACGGTACGGAGTTTCCATAAAGCCGTATTCATTGATAACAGCATAGGTGGACAAAGAACCGATCAAACCGATGTTAGGACCTTCAGGCGTCTCGATAGGACACATACGGCCATAGTGGGAGTTGTGTACGTCGCGGACTTCATAGCCTGCGCGCTCACGGGACAGACCGCCGGGGCCGAGGGCAGACAGACGACGTTTATGAGTCAGCTCTGCCAGAGGATTATTCTGGTCCATGAACTGGGACAACTGGCTGCTGCCGAAGAATTCCTTAATAGCGGCAACAACAGGACGGATGTTGATCAGAGCCTGCGGGGTAATAACCTCGTTGTCCTGAATGGTCATACGCTCTTTTACTACACGCTCCATACGGGAAAGACCGATACGGAACTGGTTTTGCAGCAATTCGCCAACGCAGCGTACACGACGGTTGCCCAAATGGTCAATATCATCGCCGGTTCCATGGCCATCCATCAGGTTCAGCAAATAGTTAAAGGAAGCAAATACATCCTCATTGGTAACGGTATGCATTTTTTCATCGATACCGGTGGTGAACATCAGAAGCATTTCTTCTTCATGGTTCTGAATCTTGACAGCACGCAGACCGCGTTCGTTATAAATGCCGCTTTCTGCAATCTTATCAAGATTTTCATCGGTCATCTTAGTGCCTGCCGGCAGGATGATTTCGCCGGTTTCTTCATCAGCAATAGCCTCAGCCAGTACGGTACCGCTCAGGCGGTTGCGCCAGCCAAGCTTTTTGTTGAGCTTATAACGGCCAACATTAGCCAGGTCATAACGCTTGCTGTCGAAGAAGGTGTTTTCAATCAGCTGTACGGCGTTTTCCAGAATAACAGGCTCGCCCGGACGCAGCTTCTTGTAAAGCTCCAGCATAGCTTCATCTCTGTTAGTGGTAGTATCCTTTTCCAGAGTTGCCAGCAGCGCAGGATGATTGCCGAAGCAAGCCAGGATCTCATCATTGGAAGACAAGCCCAGAGCACGCAGCAGCACGGTTGCCGGAACCTTACGGGTACGGTCTACACGAGCAGAAATAATATCATTAATGTCAGTTTCATATTCAATCCAAGCGCCACGGTTAGGAATTACAGTAGTACCGTAAATCTTTTTACCGCTGGGATCCATAGTTACACTATAGTAAACGCCGGGAGAACGCACCAGCTGGCTGACGATAACACGTTCAGCACCGTTGATAACAAAGGTACCGGTATCGGTCATCAGCGGGAAGTCGCCCATAAATACAGAGGATTCCTTAATTTCGCCTTTTTCCTTGTCTTTGAAAATCAGGCGTGCTTTAACGTTCATCGGTGCAGAATAGGATTCATCTCTCTCCTTGCACTCTTCAACGCTGTATTTAGGAGTTCCTAATTCAAAGCTTTCAAAGGAAAGCTCCAGATTACCTGCAAAGTCTTTAATAGGAGAAATGTCATGCAGAATCTCCATGAGGCCCTTTTGAACGAACCATTCGTAGGATTTTCTCTGGATATCAATCAAATGAGGCATTGCCAAAATTTCATTGATTCTTGCATAACTATACCGAGTCCTATCACCTACTGGAACCGGTTTAAACATGTAATTCCTCACCCCTTCTTGTATTATCAGCACACTAAACTCGGCGAATCATGCGTGACAAAAAAAACAACAAGGTTCTTACCACAAGGACCTTGTCAGTTGTCTTCGATGATCTGCCTCATCTTTCATTATAAGCAAGATACGCCGTTCAACCACTGACCCGGCAGTATTTGTTGTCAAAATCTACACCTGCAAAAATAATAATGATGTAGTATGATATGTTATCATAAATTACGCAAGTTGTCAAGATTTTTGTCAAAAAAATACAGACACACCATCTTCGATGTGTCTGTATTCGCATAGCCGCAGCTTATTCAAAGCGGCCTTTAAGAACAATCTCTTTATCCAGCAGGGCAACCTGGCCTTTAGCAAACAATGCGTCGATATCCAGGTTTTCGTCCAGAACCAGCAGGTCAGCATCTGCGCCGACTGCAACGCAGCCTTTGACACCGGTTTTGCCGAGCAACTCGGCAGGTGTAGAGGTCAGCAGCTTGATAGCCTCTTCCAACGGCAGACCGCGGCGTACCAGACTCTTGATAGTCAGATGCAGATATTTAGGAGAGCAGTAGGTCAGACCGATGCAGTCACCGTTTTCGTTGAACTTAGGTTGAGAACCGAAAGCGTCACTGCTCATCGTCAGGTGGTCGGTGCTCATACCCTCCCAGCTCAGAATTTCCATAATCTGCTCTGCGCCGATTTCCATATCCTCGTCAGTGCTGCCGGCAGTCATATCGAAATAACCGCCGCGACGTATCAGCTTTGCGCCCTCTTCCATCAGCTCGCGAGTACGCAGCATATGAGTAGGCAGGAAGTTCTTTGCAGGAACATCGGCATGGTCCAATGCGTAGAACAGCGGGTCCAGCTTGCCGATACCGGAGCCCATGTGCATGGTTACCAGGCCGGCAACGTTAGCCAGCAGGCCACCGCGACGGGTTGCGGTAGCAACCTCAATCAGCTCAGGTCCCTGAGGATTAGAGCTGCGATGATCGCTGACAGCAATCTTGGTACCGATAATAGGCGGAACCATCATAATATCTTTTTCGATAGAACCTGTAATGGTCGGCGAAGGAATTCCGTAAGCACCGGTCAGGCAGTAGGCAGTAATGCCTTCTTCCGTCAGTGCGCGTGCCTTAGCCACCAGGTTTTCTACGCTTCTTGTTACGCCGTCCGTACCCAGCAGGCCCAGAACGGTTGTAATACCGCAGCTGGTAATCTGGCTCAGCATTGCTTCAGGTACGCGGGAAGCAGGACCCTGCTCACCGCCGCCGCCGGTGATGTGCATATGCATATCAATGTAACCGGGCAGCAGCTTTTTGCCGCTGAAATCAAATACCTCTACTTCAGGCATGCCTTCGTAGCCTTCAATTTTATCAGCAATACGCACTACCTTATCTGCAATAACCAGCACATCCTTTTTGCCAAGATGAGCAGGTGCGTAAACATCAGCGTTTCTAATAAGTTTAATCAAAATTGTCACTTTTCCTTTCATTGCGTACCAAGCAACGGCTCAGTACTGCCGACATGCTTGCGCAGCCGGCTTATTTCTTTTCGTCTTCCAGCTTAGCGATACCGATACCGGTGTAGCCGTAGAACAGAGCGATAATGAAACCGGTGTAGCAGAGAATTGCCCACGGAGCATAATCCAGAGTTTCAATACCGGTGCAGGCGGCCATATAAGCACCTGCTGCAGACCAGGGTACCAACGGGACAAATACGGTACCTGCATCTTCCAATGTACGGGACAGGTTCTTCGCAGCAAGACCTCTTGCTTTATAAGCATCACGGAACATTTCACCGGGAATCAGAATGGACAGGTAGGAGTTACCGGTGCACAGGCCCATGGTAATGCAGGAAGCAACGGTGGAAGCAATCAGATCGCCGGTGCTCTTAGCAAAGGTCAGGATTTTTTGCAGAACTACTTCCAGGCAGCCGGCCTTGCTCATGATACCGGCAAAGCAGAATGCGCAGAATACCAGCAGAGTGGTACCCATGATTTCAGCCATACCACCGCGGTTCAGAAGTTTGATAATCTGAGGAGCAGCAGTAGCGGGGTCAAAGCCGGGAGTGGTCAGCATAGAAATTTTAAAGCCTTTTACAGTAGCCAGCAGCAGGTTTTTCAGGTTGATGTTTTGGAAAATCAATGCTTCTGCGCCAGCCAGAACAGTGGAAGCCATCATAACCGGCAGAGTCGGTTTCTTAAAGATAGAGCCTGCCAGAATCAGCAGTACAGGCAGAATCAGCAGAATGTTAAAGTTATACATGCCATCTAGCTGAGTCAGCATAGTGCTTACTGCTTCGGAAGAAACATCGCCGCCGATATTGCCCTTTAAGCCTACGAAAGCGTAAACAACCAGGGAAATAATAGTTGCCGGAACAGTAGTCCAGAACATGTGAGCAATGTGCTCATAAAGAGTAGAACCAGCTGCAACCGGTGCCAGGTTAGTGGTATCGGACAGCGGGGAGATTTTATCACCGAAATAGGAACCGGCGATTACAGCACCTGCAGTAGCTGCCAGGTTTACACCCAGAGTGCTTGCAATACCCATCAGTGCAACACCCATAGTAGCAACGGAGCCCCAGGAGGTGCCGGTTACGATAGATACTACTGCGGTAATCAGGAACGCGGTTACCAGCATGAAGGTCGGGTTTACAATCTGTACACCATAATAAATCATCATCGGGATAGTACCAGAAGCCATCCAGGTACCAACCAGCGCACCAACGCAGGTCAGAATCAGGATTGCCGGCATGCCCTTAGCAATCTTCTGGCAGATTTCGTCCATCATTTCATCCCAGGTAACACCAACGCGGTAAGCAATCAGGCCGGCAATAGCAGCTACCAAAAGCAGCAGCGGCTCGGTTGCGTAACCCAGATAACCTTTGCCGACAGTCAGAATAACCATCATGGCAATAATAGGAATAACGGATTCCGTAAAGGTTGGCATACGCCTATTTGTTTTTTCTTCAGTTTTTTGCATATCCTTTGACATAATACCCTCGTTTCTGCCAGTCATCCAGCCGGCTTAATTTTGCGCAAGCAACGCTATCTATAAAAATTTTATCATTATAGCTTAATTATCTCAACAGTTTTCTTTATCTATACTTATTGGAATTTTTCTTGTATACATAAGCAATTTATTCGCCGTTCTGTATTTTGTATACAAAATTTGTACTATAATTCGTGGACATTTGCTTAACCATACGCTTTTTTATACTAAAAATTTAGGACTTCTTCAAACATGCTGAAGAAGCCCTAAATTAAAAAATCAATAAGATTATTTTCCCTGTTATAGTATTTTGATAAATTATTCTTATATAAAGAACAGAAAGTAAATTAACCCTTTATCTTTTCCTGCGACTCTTTTAAAAGCTCCAAAAAGCGTTTTGTAGGCAAGGTAAAGTTAAATTCATAATCATAAAGAACCGATATAGGCATATTTCCCGAATACTTGACAGGGAATTCGACTAATGTCCCCTGCTCCAGTTCCTTCCTTACCTTTACCCGCGGTGTCAAGGCTATACCAAGATTCTGCTCAACTGCCATCAGCACGGATTCCGAATCACTGAAGGTCAATATACTTTGCAGACGCGTGAAATCAACCTTAGATTTCAGATGCTTATAGTATACCTCGCTTGCAGGATAAGCAATAAAGGGATAATCATAAATATTATTGTTTTCTCCCATCTGTTCATACAGTTCTTTGGAGGCTACAAAAACCATCGGCTGATTCCAAAGCTGTACACGCTTGGTATAAAGCGGCTGCACATCAATATGCACAAAGGCAAAATCATACAGCTTTTGTACAAAAGCATCATTTATTGTCGATTCTACCGTCATACAGCGGTTGACCTCTATATCCAGCTCGGGAAATTCCTTTTTGAGCTTCAGCAGCACAGGCAAAAGATAAAAGTTTATGCCCTGAGTAGAAACGCCTATTTTCAGACTGTAATTCTTCTTTTGAAACTGGCGCATTACCTCCTGGCTTTTCTGATAATCAGCCATCAGCTGCTGTGCTATCGGCACAAAGTTTTTACCTGCCTGCGTCAGATAAACATTCTTGCCATCTCGGGTAAAAAGAATAACGCCGTATTCTTCTTCCAAAGCGTTGATATGATTGCTGATTGTAGGCTGGGTAAAATTAAGATATTTCGCAGCCTGCGTAAAGCTGCGGCACTGTACAACAGTCAAAAAAGATTGATATACTTGGATATTCATTTCGGATATTCCTCAAATTCTTATATTTCATCGAGAACAGGTACAAAATATGCTTCCACGCCGGTAATTTCTCCCGGCTGCAAACGCACAAAGGTTTCCGACGCTTTACCGTTGATTACAAAGCAGGAATAAGTGTACTTGCCGGTTGCCTCACCGTTATCTGTTTCCTGCTGTACATCTGCTGAAGGAACAAACTGCTGGTAAATCAAATCGCAGTCATCGCATTCCTCTGCCTCGTAGCTCGTTGCACCATCAGGCTCTACAATAGCAATGCCTGCACCCTCACGCCCAAAAATAGGCTTCTTAATATAACGCTGACCTGCCAGCGGCTTGCTGTCCAAATAGGTCGGCGTTAAATGCGCAGCCAACAGTTCTTCCTCCTGCGGTGTCCAGAAAAGACGATGCTGATATAGATACCATGCCAGTGCCAACAGCGCTTTATTCTGCAGTACAATGGATTTTACAGGGTTAACCAGATCCACAGCCCCGAAATTTGCCAGCTCCATAAGTTTTAAGCCTACAGGATAGCCGTCTTCGCTTTCATCATCCATCAAAAGCTCCAGCGGATGCAGACGATACAGTATATCAATTCTATCTTCCTTATGGAATATTTCATTAGGAATGTACACTCCGTCATCATGTACTATAAGCTCATCTAAACCGACAAGGCGACAAACGAATGGCTGCTTGCTCAAAATGCGTTCACGCAACACCTCTTGCACACGCTCAAATAAAAATTTGGCGTTAGCCCAATCCTCACTGTAGCCTTTATCAGCAGCAAAAGCAATGCGCACTACATCCTTATCTGCATATTTAGGCTGTTCCAACAGCTTTAAAAAGGGCTCTGCCAGCTCCTCACCATCTGAACGCGGCTGCAAATGCAGGCCGTACTCCTTAGCAAAATATGCTTCCGCTACCTTGTTGGCATAAAAGGTTTCCGGCAAGGCGCAGGGTGTATCCGAATTAATTTCTACCAGCTTATAGCAGCCGTCGGTATTCTTTACAAAGTCAAGACGGCTGATATAGCTCACATGGTCCGAGTTATCCGCAAGGATATACGGTGTGAGCTTATCCGTCATATTAAACAGATTAAAGGGCATTGCGCCATTATTATTGGTACGCAAAGCCTCTGCCAGGCGTGACAGTGCTGCTGTAAGGCCGGCACTGATGCGCTGCAGCTCCCGCTTATTGGCATTGCTCATCAGCAGCGCGCTGATAGTAGGATAACGGTTTTCCCACTCCGGCGCATCCACATACGGCATCATATTCAAATCAATTTTATCAAGCCATGTATCAGGCTTACGGTATTTATACATCTTCATCACCTCAGGAAATTGCGCTGCCGCTGGAGCGGCTCATGCCACTGCCGATGCCGCTTTTGCCTGTGCTTCCCGTACTGCCGAGCTTGGAATTTTGCGTGCTTCCTGCAGTTCCCTGCTGCACAGTAGAGCCGTTGGCGGTGTTAGCGTTTGGTTTAGGATTAGTAGACGAGCCTGCGGGTGCAGTATTCTGCTTCTGGTTAGCTGCAGGCGCAGTTCGCACACCTGCCATCGGGCCTACACCAAAGGTACGGCCGATGAAGTACCAGGGAAAGAAGCCATGAAAAAAGTCTCCGCCGTTATCTTCATACTTCTTTTCATCTTGATTATTCTGAGCAGAGTTATCATTCTTCCACTCACTGTCTTTATCGTTACCACAGCCTGCAACACCTGTCAGCATAACTACCGCCAGCGCACCGGCCAAAAGCTTTTTACGTTTTTCATCTGTAAGCATATGAAACTCCTTTATAAAAAATCTCTATCATTTTTACACAGCAATATAGTAGGTCATCTTTCATATTATAGCATAAGAAGCAGCTGAATTGCACTATGACTATGCTTCATTCACAAAATCAAAAAACTCCCGACACACCTAAGTGCAGCGGGAAGCGGATTGCAGACGAATCAACAATCTATTGTGCTACTAGCGTAGCAGCGAGATTATTTAACTTCGATAATAATAATGATATCATTGTATCACTGATTAAAGAGCTTGTCACTACACAACGTGTAACCGTTTTTACTTTTCATACTCTTGAGCATCTCCAATCATCTAATTAAAACTAGGCAACACGATAAATCACTAAATAGTTTTTCCCTTATGTTGTAAGCTTTATTCAATTTACAGCCGTTCTCGCCAAATTGATTCATCAACGCCATCTTTACCAGAAACATATTGGCCCCTAAACCTGCCGTTGCGTAAATATCGAATTTTTCATATATTAGAGTTTGCTTTTATCTCAACTGAAAGGATAAAGTCAGCCATAGTCATTGCTGAATTAACAAATAACCGTGCATGATATTCATCAATAGATATTCTATTAGCACCGACACCATGAGCATCACTATCTTTGTTTCTCATTTCTGCAATTGCAACAACAATGCTATGTAATCCAGAAAGAAGAGTATTAATCCTTCTATCTGTATTCTGGTCTGTGTGCATATTATATAGACTCTTGACCTGCTTAAATAGCCTTATCATATCACCATTCTCAGAAGGATTTTCTTTTCTTTTCTCTATAACATAACAAAAGACTTCTTCCAAAAGTGTCCTTGATTTTGTAATAGCACTGTCAAAGTTATACTGTTCAACATCATCCATAGCGCGACTTGAAATGCTTTTTATGTATTCTCTATCTATGGTCTTTATCATTGGTACCTGAATACTAATCTGGCTATCAATCGCACGAATAACATATTGATTCCCAACAATTGCAAGTTCATTACCACTAAATAAAAGTATGCCGTTTATTTTGTCTTTAACAGTAGAAATAATATGGTTATAGGCAGTATTTAGTTCATTTAAACCATACCCAGACAATACCTTAGAAAACTGTTCTTTTGCAAACAAATAAGCCAACAAGTTAGAAAAAATCTTTTTCTGTAGACAGTATTCCATCAATTCATCAAAATACTGCCATCGACTCATATTGGAATATTGTATAGGCAATCCGAATAATTTTGCTATTTCGCAAATTGTAGTTCCACTAAGATACGGCATAGCCACTTTTATTGATGTACCATCTTCAAATTCGTACTTACCATAATCTGTATCACCATCTAAAATAGCGATAATTTCCTTTGTTCTTAATAACTCATAAGGATTTCTACTTTTCAATTTTACATCACCTCCGAATATTTATAATATCAACTGTTCGTGTACTCCCCCCAAATTCCACGTCAAATTTTCGGAAATTAGCATTTGGATTGTCTCCAGACAATATTTCGATGCGTTTATCATAATTTGGATTTGCCATATTCCTCGATATTAGAGGCGGTCGCATTTCTGTGACCGCCTCTTTTCATTTACTCTACTCCCAGCGCCTTGAATACCGCATCCTCAGCACTGTTATAAAAAATTAAACTAAATGCTCCTATCAGCTCAGCAGGTACAGTTCCCAAATCTGCTGCTGACGTAAGCGGCAGAAGCACCTTCTTCGCACCACTGTCCAGACATACCTGCAGCGTATCAGCCAAATTATCAACCTTCTGCATTGTGCCGGCTATGCTGATTTCGCCAAGTACCGCGCAAGAGCTCACAACTGGTTTACCTAAAGCAATTGAGCACATCGCTACCAAAGACGGCAAAGCCAAATTGCTAGTAAGCCCCAGTCCCTGCAAATCCTGATAGTTAATAATAAAATCATTGGTTGTAATACTTATGTTACCACTAATGCGCCTACAATTAGCTTTCAAGAAATTGAATGCAGTATCTGTAGCCTCTTTCGCCTCACGATCAGAACCCAAACCTGTACGCTGGAACTTTCCGTTTCCTGGCAGCATCTGCGATTCCAAACGAAATGCCCCGATCATACCAGACCGCCCCTGTGCTATTGTATACACCTGCCCAGGATTGCAAATTCCATCAGGGATCAGCTTACCACCACCCTGCTCAGGAACAGTTACATATTTTTCTTCAAAGCTTTCATTGTCTATATATGAGAAGTTGACATCATAAAATTCCATGCCGCCAAGCTTTTTCAGCTGCTCTTTAACACGTCGACGCATCTCTAAAGCAAAACGCAGAATTTCTTCCAACTGCTCTTTAGTGAAGTCCCCATCAGGATACAGCAGCTTAACCATACCGCTGACAATACGACGCACAGCAATAGTATCACGCTGATTCAAATTCTTACCCAGGCGGAAAAATCTGTCCAAAGCATCACTGAACTGTTCTTTGCGCAGCTCACGCAAAAACTCTGCCAGATAGTCTGTAATAAAGCCATAATCATCCGTAAAATGCTCCGGACGAAACTTTGGTACTTCCCATCCCGGAATATAGCAATGCATACGATCTAAAAATGCTGTATCCTGCCCCATCTCTGGCGGAAACGGATCAAACAAGCTGGAGGTTTTTAACAGCACATCAACGCTCTGATTAATATTGCCAACAAACACCATCGAAGCAGATGCTGCCTTCTCCTCCTTGCCACGAGCAAAAGATCCGGATGCCATATAATCCTTCATGATCTGCACGCCATCTTTATCACGGAACTTGATACCGGCAACCTCATCAAAGGCTACACAATCCCACATCCCAACCAGACCAACTGTTTTGCTGCCCATATTATAGAACAGATTGGCAACCGTAGTCTGACCACCTGATACAAGTATGCTGTTTGGAGAAATCTCCTTGTATAGATGCGACTTGCCAGTACTGCGCGGACCAAGCTCGCACATATTAAAATTGTTTTCTACCAATGGCAGCATACGTGCCAGCAAAAGCCATTTTTCGCGTTCTGTCAACGCGTCAGGCTCCATACCTGTAGAACGCAGCATCACATCCAGCCATTCCTCTTGTGAAAAAGCCTTTCTGCCTGCCTTCAACTCTTCAATATCAATATGCGGCATCTGAATCGGCGTCAGCTTTGCAATCTGAATCGGATTTACACTGCGATAATCCTCATCGTCAAACTCATAGTTTAGCTGAATGATACACCAAATGCCACCGCAAAGCAGTCTATCGAATTTAGCAGGATAGTCCTCCTCAATAGGTACATCACGTAAACCCAAATTGGAGAACTCAGCAAAATAAGCATCTTTTTTGATATCAAGCTTTACCGTAATGCGATCAATCACTGTATAATTGCCACGCTGACGCAGCTGCGACAAAATCTTCTGCGCTTCATCCGGCCGTACAAAATTATCTGCCAAAATATGTTTAACGCTTTCAACGCCTTTTTCGATAAGCTCAGGATCATCAGAGCTGCAATATTGTCCCAGCAAAAATTCCAACACGTAAACCGGAACATTAGCTCCCTCTTTAATCTTTTTCGTCAAATCCTTGCGTACTATCTTGCCGGCAAAGTTCTGACGCAGCTTATCCTTTATAATCTCGCGGGTGTCTTGCGTATCCATTTATCTCAACTCCACTCTAGAGATCAAACCCAAAGTTACCCATGAAAGGCATATCAATAATAAATTTCTGACGCAACCTTTCTATGTCTGTATCCGCATCCTTCATTACCATATAATAAGAAGCGTGGCTGTCGTATTCCGTGTTAATGAAAGAAAATCTTGCTGTAACCATGCGCTGCGACACATCGCTGTCTGCGCTATCTGCAGTCAACAGGCATTCGTTAGAAACAGGCTTATTATTCCTATCAACAAAGCTAAGCTTATATGATGCAGCCTTCACTGTTTCGCTGACAGGCTCAGTCTGTACAAAAATAAGGTTAACGTCCTTGCTGGTAATTTTCTTGAGCAAGGTATGCAGCTTGATTTCTGCTTGCTTTGTTTCTACGTGACCTCTATCCATTTTCACGCAGAGCACCGGTACCACCATTTCCTGTGGCGACGATCCGCCATGCACATAGCTCGTGCCACCGCCAGCGGTTTTAAAAATCTGCGCTCCCCTTGGGTATGAAACATACCTAGCATCATCATTAGCAAGCACTGTTCCCAGGCTAATCGCACCAGCGCCATTTCCCTGCGGTGCCTCACCAATGACAAAACGATGATTTACCATAGCATTGTTTCCATTTACAGGTATCTTTTCATTTTCACTGACAGCATGACGTTGATAGATGAAGCCATGGTCAGCTGTAACAATAAACTTCACGATGCTGGCGCTTACAGGTAACCTGCACAGCATAGTATAAAGCTCATACACAGCCTCCTGACAAGCAACAAAAACTTCATCTTCTGTCTTAGCTGCATCGCCACGCGCATCAATCTGGTTATGATAAATATACACAACCTGCTTATTAGCAAAGGCACTGCGCAGCTCATCACGCTTCATCTTCTTCAATTCATCAAACTGCAGGCACAGGCTTGCAGAATTTGCCGCCTGCAAAAGCTTCTCACGCTCATCCAGACTAGCGCACCGGTGCCCATCCACCAGCACACGACAGCCTTCATCCATCGCCAGCTGTTCATGCGGCAAAAGCGCTGCCATTCCCAGCGCTGTATACGACGGTGGCAGAGCAAGCTGCACTTCCAGCTTTTCCTCCTTGCAGCGTTCCTCATGCTGCAGCTTCTGCTCAAGCTGCTTGGCAACCTCGTAACGTAAAGCGTCAGAAATGATCACTACGATGCGGTCACGTTCATTTTTTATATAGCGGCTATAAAAATCACGCTGCGAAGGAGCTTGTTTTTGAGCTGCTGCCTGCACCGCATCTTCGTTCCAGGCCGGTAATAGCTTTTCCAGATAAATATTACTATAAATATTCTCGATAAGCTGCTGCAGCTTGCCAAAGCCAGAAGCGTTCTTCAAGCTATCATAAGCAGTGTAGAATTGGCGATACCAATAGTCAACCTGCCAGTCCTCATGAAGATACTTCTCAAGAATATTATTGAAGCCCTGCTCCGGCTGATACCTTACGTTTCTTATCAGCTCATAAGCACTTGCACACAGGGCATATTGCGCTCTCGTTTTATCAGCAAAATGCATTTTACTGCGCAGCTCACAGATTTCCTTAATGCTTTTGCCATCTAAGCAGGCAGACAGATCCTCCAGCAGCAGATGCTCTACAAGCCATTGGATTATAACCTTATCACAGTCAATAAAAGCATCAAGGTGTACCACAGCCTCTGCTCCCAAAGCTGTTAAGGCCGTTTCTGCCTGCAATTTGCCTGCCGCATAGCTTGCCAGCGCCGCATACCTGTCACGGCACTGCACGTTGTTCATGAAGCTATCCAGGAATACTACTACACTGCCTTGCTTATTGCACATGAAAGGCTCCCAGCTGGCAGGAATTTTACCAGCGATGTATTTATCTGCATAGGTAACAAAGAGGGAAAGCAGCAGCTTGTCCAAGGCTTTGTCTGTCAGCGCATAGCCAAAGCTGTCGCTGCATTGCTGCCAAAATGCTTCCTGCAGGTTATACTTCGCCATCTCCTCCAGATACGGATTGTTATCTTCATCCTCTACCAGCAGAATCTTGCTTAACGCTTCCTCAAACGATAATACGCGAGTTTTGCAGATGCAGCACAGCAGGGCAAGCTCTATCGTCTTTTCATCATAACTGTCTACGCCCAGGCTATAGAAGCGTTCCACGCGTTCTTTGGCAGCAAAATATTTGCTGTACTTTTCTAAAATAGGCTTAAAGGCTTCGTCAATCCCCAGATCTGCGCAAATCAAAGAGATTCTGTCAGCATAGAAGCGTTTGGAGTACAGCAGGGTGTCCTCCAAGTGGTTGCAATACACCTCAGGTTTAGCAAAAGGCGCGTACAACAGGTAATTACTCTGCGTATCCTCGCGCTCCAGAAGAACCTTAGTGCGGAACTGATTGGTTGGCGTCAGATGATATATTTTGGCGTTTGTCAGCTGAAGGTTATCCACCTCATCAACAAAATCCGCCTTATCATCGTACCAGAACACTAGTCTGCGCCCTTCGCCTGCGAATTCGTTATTTAGTTTTTCTTCAATTTGGTTTAAATTTAATGAAGCCATCTTACCACCTGTTTATTTTTTAGGTTTTATACAATACTATTCTTCTGTAGTTTCCACCTTATTAATGGGATACTGAGTATACTTTTCATTCCACTCTGCAATAGACAGCACATCAAAGCTTTCTATAAGCTTAACTTTATCTGACAAACTCGTCTGTAGCTGAAATGGCAGTTGTTTCATTATCTTATTGCGCAGCATTTTGCGTGTAACAGAACTTCCTTGAGGATATTCTAAAACCCAAACGTAGTGCCTTCTCTTAGTTTTTCCCAATAAATTCAAATAATGCAGAGTATCAAAATATTTTTCAGGTATATTATTGATTATTTTCTCAGCATTAGGATTAAAATTACTTCCGTGTTCTACTGCTCTGCCAATAGCTGCATTTTTGTATTCTAACAGCAGTATATTGTCTGCTTGCTCAATAATGAAATCTATATCCTTTAAGCCTACCTTATTCGCACGATAGATTTCATGTACAGCATCAGTTGCCCAAAGAGCTTTCGTACAATCTATCTGATAAACGCCATTTTCTTCCACAAACACCTTATTCATGCTTGCTCACTCCCATGTCGTAAATCTCATCAAGAAGTTTATCAAAGGAATTTATAATCGCATTGTTCTTTAAATCATCAAATGCTTCGCCACATTCATAACCAATGCCTTGCTCTGTTTTATACAAGGAATGGTAGAGCACTGTATCGCTGTCGTCCTTCAGCACTTCAAAATATTTGGCCAGCATATAATTATGCGTACTCAGGAAGATTTGTACACCTTCTTTTTGCAGACATAACAGCAAATGTGCAATCATAGAAATATAGGATGGATTCATATTAGCATCAGGCTCATCCCAAAATAATACGGTATGTTTATCAATAGCACCATTTTGGATAAGCTTCAGCACTAAAGCTAGTTTTCTAATCCCTTCTGCTAATAAATTGAACTCCATTTGTTTTCCCTTATTTTCAATGTAAAAGCTATCAGTCTGTTCATCATAAATTACTCGACCACCAATTATGTTCTCTAATCTAATCATGTCTAACAGCTTACCACCGTTCGCTTCAAAAACAACTCCATTTTCAGGCAAACGATTTATAACAATTTTGGCAGCATTGATTACATCAATATAAGTATCATCAAATTTAACGTTTCTCATCGCCACAGCAGCGCCTAAATTGTAGCAGTTAGAGAGAATCTCTTTGGCAGGAATAAAAATGGCATTAGATTTATTTAGCTTCTGCTCCCATTCTTCTTCATCATCTACAGTAGCATTCCATTTTTTATTATGCTTGCTAAAATGCAGTTGAGTGCTAACTTTTTCTTCCAACCCTTGTTCTTCAGCAGAAATAACTATTTTAGCATCTTTAGCATCTCTGTTAACTAAACGAGAAATTTGATAATTATCTGGCAGCATACAGTTAACCAGTTTTTGAGGGAATGAAATTTGTGGTTCTGCTGCTTTGCAGGCTGCATATAAAAGCTTCAGTAAATGTGTTTTACCAGTACCATTTTCACCAATAAAAATATTCACACCTTTGCTAAACTCAATGTTCAACGTATTAAAAACAGTAAAATTATTTAAGTACAAATAATCAATATACATGATCCTGCTCCTTTCCCTATCAAATCTTCGCCAATATCGGCAGCAGCTTGCCGTCCTTTGCAGTCTGCACCTTGACGTAGTTCACCTTCACGCCGTCGTCGAGGTCAATAGCGATGCTTGCAAGAGCAATATGTCCCAACACAGCATCATAGTCACGGCATTCATGCAACTGCTTTTGCAACTTCTCCTTGCGTTTGCCCGCCAGCGCCACTTCACGACCAGCGCCATTATCCATGATATCCTGCATACGGTTGATTTCGCTTTCGTAGGTTTCTTCCATCTTGCCAAGATATTCTGCACGCACCTGGCCGGAGGTGTCGGCGTTATAGCGGTGCATATAGATAAGAGCCTTAAAACCGTTCTGCTTGCCGCTGTCATAGAGCCAATAAATAGGACGCTTTTGATAAATCTTGCAGTGATCCTTGAAGAAATCCTTCAGGAAGTAGTTGCGGATTTTCTGACGCGCAGTATCACCCGATGTGCCAAGAGCATCCGCAATGAAGCGCAGGTTTTCTTCTAGCGTTTCTGCGCCGTAAACAACCTTCAGCCAAGCAATCAGACGACCTATGATATCATCCTCAAAATAATCTTCATCAGTGATGGGGATTACGTTGTCTTCGTCCGGCTTAAAGGTTACATATTTGCTCTCGTCCCAAGTGCCGCCTGCGAAGGCCAAGCCTTCTACATCCAGCGAATAGCGGCCAAACATGCAGCCTACGGCGTAAGAAAGCAGCGACTTGATATCGCGCTGCAAATCAGCCTTGCGCACAGTTACGTCCTTATCCTCCACCTCCGGAGTTAATTCATCCTGCAAGCCGTAAATATCGATAAAGATGCGGTTGAGCTCTTCTTCGTTGGCTTTGAGCTGTGCAAAGCGAGCGTTACACTCTGTCTCCCATTCGGCGTAAGCTTCGCTGATGGTGAGTTTGTTGCGGAGCAGAGGATGTTTGGTGAAATCCCATGAGGTTTCGAAGGCATCCCAGTCGGATTTGGAGAGGGCTATATTTTGCTTTACAACTGATTTTATTTGTTCAGCTCTTGCGAAAGGTAATGAAGCAATAGTCCCAGGCTGATAATTTAGTGTTGGATTTATCATAGGTAATAATAATATAGTTAATTTACTATTTAAAAAAGCTAACATCATTTCATAGTCTTCATCATTGTGTAAAAACAACGAACTTCCAGCATTATCAAAAAGTGCATTATTTAAACATCTAAAAGATGTCTTACTAGAGGACAATGCATTCCATGTTATTCCTTTTTTAAAGATAAAATCTAAATTATAATTATGCGAGCGAATCTTACCGTTATCATCTGTAAAACTTCTTATTGATATACCATTATTAAACCAATTTACAAGACGCTCATTATTTCCATACCATTTACGGTAATTTCCACCTTTAGCATACGGAAACCATTTTTTCATTGAAGTAATATTTTCTTCAATAGATTTACATTCTAAATCACAATCTCCATAATTTATCTCCCAAAAAAATCTTAAAAATCTATCATTATCAGCTGTAGCCATTCCTAATCTAGTATCAGAAATTTTACCAACAGTAATATTGTCAAACATCTTTAATACATTTTCGCTCCCCCAATACGCCACAGGCGCTCCTGGAATTTTAGCGAAATTATCACTGCACGCAACATAACGATTTTCTTTTGCCAAAAACACTTCTTCCTTGCCTTGCTGCGTCGTTGGTTCAACTAAACGGCAATAAGTTCCTTTGTAACCGTCGACATGCTTGTTAGCAAGAATAAAGCTTGTTGTCTGAACAACTTCACCGCCAATTTCCTCGAAAGCTCTTGCGCCAAGGTGCGCCATATTAACAATATCCAGCTTTTGAATTTTGGTACGTAATTTTTCAAAACTGCTGAGAAACATCCATGCGTGCTGCGTAATCATTGCCTGATAACCATTTTTAACATTCATTTTATGGCAAACTTCCATAAATACGGCAAACAAGTCATTTTTACTATCTGGATAGTTAGTTTTTATATAATCTGCTAGCTTAACATCTACATCTGCAACGCCTCTATACGGCGGATTCGTCACCACAACCTCATACTTCTGCGCCAGCACCTCTCCCACAGCAACAAGCTCCTGCAGGCGCTGCTGCGTTGCTTCAATGCCAAAGCTGTCGAACAGGTTCATTTCGCCGCTGATATCAAATTCTGCAGCAAACTGATGTAGCAAGTCCCAATCATAGTCTGCTACGCTGATGATGCTGCCATATTCCTTGGCATCGTGCAGCGTTGCAATCAGCTCCTGCATCTGGTTCAAGGCCACAGGCTTTGCCAGCTCATCTAATTGCGCACCAAAATAAGCCAAATGCTTCATGTTAATGCCGTTGCTTTCTGCAATCGCGTAAATGTGGCACTGCGGCTGCTTTTTCAATATAAACTTGTGATATTGACGCGCCTTCATAAGCACAGCGAAATAAGCCAGCTGGAAAGCTCGCTTGTCAATATCCAGGCCATATAAGTTGTTCTCTAAAATCGACAGCACCGCATCCTTGTCCGTATAGCCCATCTGCGTATAAATCTGCATCAGCACATCAAAGGCATAGACGAGAATGTGTCCACTGCCCATACAAGGATCGATAACTTTGATAGTTTCTGGTGAATAGTTGTTAGTGGTTAGTTGGTTAAGCTGCTCGCGAACATCTGCGTCCTGTTTCGCTTCCGGTAAATAATACTTCCAGCCAAAACGCTCCGCCAACTCCTTCTCTTTAGCAATGCGCTCCTCTTCACTATCCACTAAACTCTGACCACTCTCCACTACTAACTGACCACTAATCACTAACCTCCCCAGGCTGTTCTCTACCATATAACGTACAATCCAGTCCGGCGTAAACAGCTGCGTTGCACTAGGAATACGCTCCTTGGTAATCTTCACATTTTTCTCGAGCAATGCAAAGGTTTCGTTCTTCGGCTCCGTGTTGTAATACTGGTACAGCCAGCCGATAATCTCAACCTGACCAACGGGCTTGCCCTCTTCATCCACAACGTTCACATCAAAGTTATCTTCCGGAATGTCATGCACCAGCTTATAGATCAATCCATCCTGATCCGTGTAGGAGATGTTTAAAAGCAGCTCTGTGTAGTCCTGCTCCGCTTCAAACAGCTGCGGCAGTACCTTGCTCAAATCATTGCACACCTTGACAAAGAGCATATTAAACAGCTTATCGCCCTCGTTGTTCATCTGATGCTGGCTGATAAGCTCTTCTTCCACACTCGTATAATCCAGCTTCGCATCAAAAGGATTTTGCACAATATCCGGCTCCTGACGGCCATCCACTGCGCTCAGCACACGGATTTTGCATGGCAGATAGTCATTGACCTCCATAAAGCGCACAGCAATAAAACGGTTGAACCACGTATAGGCAACCTCTTCGATTATGCTGTTATAGGCAGTAAAATAATCGCTCTCCTGCGCCTTTTTCTTGATAGCCTCTGCAAGGCTCAGGCGCTGCGCAATCTGCACGCTTCTGATAGCATAAGGCTCTCTCGTACCGATATCAAAATACTGCTCCTGCGTCGTGGACTGCGGCAAAGCGTCTGCAATCCCCTTTTCCGTAATCCCCAGCAGGCTTGCCTTGTATTTTATATCCTCAATGAGCTTTGTTCTTGCCCAGATTGCATAATTTTTTATTGCTGTCTTATCCATGTGTTATCACCCTTTGTATATATTTTTTTAAGTGAAATCATATCTACATTATACCATATAAGGGATAGTCGCTCAAAAGTTCGTAAAGAAAAATGCTGCTTTTATAAAAGAATCTTCGGATTTTATAAAAAGAACTCCTGCCTCCACCAACGGAAGCAGGAGCTTTTCTGTTATAATTTAATGTTGTAAATCAAACCTTCGCGCATATTTTCTTTTAATTGTCTCTTTAACTGCTCACAATACTTGTCTATGTCAGCCTCAGATTCAATATGCCATGATGTAGTATGTACAACATGCTTCAAGAATGTATTAACGACCTCTTTCTTCGGTTCAGGCGGCTTTGGAGTAGGATTATGGTTAGGTGTTGGCTGAGACGGTTCAGGTTTAGGCGCATATTTTTCATCCATCTCATGCATTTCCTTAAACAATCGTTCCTTCAAAGCATCCGATTGATTGCTCAAGCTGCATAATTTGGAAATATCATTACTGCTCTCAGCCTTATCCAAAAGTCTTTGGAACTCATTAGCGTAAAGAGCTTCTTTTACTTTTGCATACGGCTTACCGGCAAGATAATCCATAACCTGACTCTTGTTATCTAAAACAGCTTGACGTACAGGTTCTGTTTTTTCCTCCAAGACAGCAAGATATTTATCATCAAACTTGCTGAGCAAATCAGGCAGCTGGCGAATCATACCATACGGAGCTTTAACACTGACAATGTTCTGCATCTGCTTAACAATGCTTTCTAATTCACTATCAACAATATACACCCTGCTGTCGTCATATATACTCAGCTTTTTCAAGGCATCTTCAAAAATCTTCTTCTGCTCACCTTCAAAGAATTCTTTTACATGAGCATAATCGCTGCCAAGCTCCTCCAGCTCGTCTTCATTATCTGCAACATGATTAAAGAAATCCAGCGTATTATCTTGGCTGCTAAGCTTACACAAAACAGAAATACCGTCCTGTACGATATCCTTGCCCGGATATTTAGCCTTGTCATAATACTCGCTCTTCAGCTCACGGAAACGGCTTAATAATCTTTTTGTTTCCTGTTGGATTTCACTCATGATCCTGTCAGCATCGTCGGAAATAACTGTATAGCCAAACAGCTCCTTCGCCACATCCTTTGCCGTCTTCAGCTTGCTCTTCGGCACAACAGGCTTCAGGTCAATCATAACCTTTTCCACGAAGCCTTTCTTCGTCAGCAGCTCCGTAATCTGTTCTGCAGTATGGTTCAGCAAGGTTACATTCTGCTGCTGGTAGTAAATTCCTAAGTCACCATCCTTAAACAACTTGGCAACTATCCACTCAACGTCATCATTGATAAAACCATAAGGAGCCCTAGTGAAGTAATCCTTGATTGTCTTCAAGGAAATCTTGTTATGCATCCTAGTATTGTTTTCGATGTACCTTTTCGCATCATCCAGCGCCAGATGATTCGGAATAGCAGCCTCGCCCAAAGCTATAGTTCCCTGTTTATCGTTGCGCAGCATACCAAGAACATTAGCAGCTCCCATCGCTGTATCAATATATTTCAGCTTGAAATACACTGTATCCACCAGCTTACCCAAAGCCTCATTTATACGCACAGTAATATCCTTACTGCTAATCTGCGCCTTGGAGCCGTTAACATAGATATCAGCATCACGCAGGCTTTCCTGCAGATACAGGCGTGCATTATCCATGCGCTCACGCAGCTCACGTGACTTAGCTTCTTTTATTGTAGCAAAACGATCACCCCTGCCTAAGGGATTATGCTGCAAATACTTTTCTATTTTTAAATAACGATTAATTTCCGAAATACAAGAGCCAAAGGCCGGCAATACTACTAACACCTGCTTGCCTTCACCAGACATAGCATTCAGTGTATGCTCATCATAATCCGTAAAATACGGAGTCAGAATATGCACGCCTATATCATAATTCTGATTATTTTTATGCGGTCTGTTGTCAACCAACTGATTAAACCAGAAGGTATAGCGACCATTAAAGGCATTATATTTATATTTGGCCTCAGCATACAGATCATTAAAAATCAAATCAGAAATCTTATTCTGAATCTCTCCTGTTTCAACGTTCTGCCTTTCAATCTCGCGACCTATTTCCTGCTCTTCCTCTGTCAGGAAAACGTAGTTACCGCTATGCTCCTGCACCAGGGTTTCTCTAACAAGGACCTTCAAAGCAGCTTCTACACGCTGCTGCAGCTCATAAGTATCTTCATCAACATTATCTACCATCAGACTGGTAATATTAGGAATAGTGGTTGCCGGAAACTCTTTAACGTACTTTACAAGGAAGAGTACCTTGAGCACGTTTACAGCAAAACAATCTGCTTCGCCATCAGGATTAATATTTTTATTATCTAAGGCCTGAGAAATTACACGACTGTGCACTGAATCAAGGAAGTTTTCCAATGCATCGTAAAACATATAGAAAGGCACCAAAGCACCATCATTTTTATTCTGCAAGCGTTCTGCAGCCTTCTTGAACAGCGCCAGCATGGAGCGCTCGCCCTCAGATAAATGCTTACCGGACGCACCATGAGTACGGATAGAGTTCAGAACCTTACCCAAAAGATTAAACTGATACGGGATAAAGGGATAGATTTCAGCAAAGTTCTCTCTGCTTTCATAAAGCTTCATCTCAGGTGTTTTGTCAAATTTAATCTTGTTCTTTATGCTTACCTTTTTTTCATCATAAAGCAAGCGCAATGTCTGCTCTGCCGGTTCCGTTTTATCCAGCAGACGCTTTTTGATAACCTCATCTACGTTGGCGGAAGACAAGGACAGACGAGTATCGAAGCGACCTTGAATCTTAGAAAAGTCCGTACCCTTACGCGCTGTCATCTCCATAATAGAGTCAACATCCTGCTGACTGGTAACAATTACCCAGGCACGTCCCTGACATTCCTTGCCCAATTCCTCGCGCATCGTCTGCAGGTTGAGCATCATTTGCGAATCATCGCCAATATACTGTCCTACCTCATCGACACAAAAGATAATATGCTGATTATTGCCCATCTTATCGCACCATGCTCGTACCATGCGTGCAAAATCTTCGATGCTTATCTGATAAGGGGTAAGCATAATCTGCTTGCACAAGGCTGTAGCCGCATCCATAGACATATTCTGATACTGAATATCAACCAATGCCTGCGCCACATGCATCAGCTCATAGTTAAATCTATGTCTGTATTCCTTCCAGGCATGACCGCTGACAGCCAAAAAAGCATCTTCAAAAGCTGCATAACAGCCATCCTCTGTCAAAGCCCTTTCCAAGTCGGCAATCGCCGGACGAGCACCATAAAAGCCCAGCATATCATTAAAGACCTTGAGGAAAACATTAACAATAGCATCCTTACTCTGCTTGGAGGTTTGCTCACTTTTCGAGTCAATGTTAAAAAGAATAACCTTTGTCGGCGTGTCAACAGCAAGCTGTATATCAGCCATCACCATAGCATCCTGAATCTTATTGTCTTCTTTAAAGTAATCTAAGGTTCTCTTGCCGGAGACCAGCTTGTTTTCCAAAAGATAGGATAACATTTTCAAAAAGTGCGATTTACCACTGCCAAAAAAGCCGGAAATCCAGACACCATTTTTTCTCGTTTTGCCGATAATGCCCTGCTTGTAATTCTCATAGAATTCCTTAAAATGGCGTTGCAGCTCACGCGTAACAACGTATTCTTCCAGCTCATTCTTCTCGTCATTCAAGCCATCCTCGCCAACAACTATAACACCTTGAATATTACGGTCAATAGGCTTGCGGAACATATCTTTTATCAACATATCTTTTAGTACCCCCTTGCTTACCTAACCAAACGGAACGCCCTATAATAATTATCATCCTTAAGTTCATCGAACAGTCGTAACTCTTGTTCATCGTACACACCTGGGAAAAACAGAATTACAGGAACCTTGCGAAAGGCCATACTAAGGTTATTTAAAATCTTATGCGATCGCAAAAGAGGATAAACCTTCCCAATTCCAGTTAGCAGCACAATAGCATTATCTGGCGTATGCTCCTGAACATGCTTAATAAACCAATTATCTCGCTCATTAAACTGCAGTAGTTCAAACACTGAATCTATTACAACATGCATACCTGCAGATTCTTCCAGCATGTAAGTTGCTTCAAGATAGCCTTCTTTTTGAAGCGTATCAATTATGTAGTCGTAAATATCATACTCCACAAGTTGATATTCGCGATAGCTTTGCTCACTGCGCTTTACCAAACGCTTAACAACCTCGCGCACCGCCAGCTCCTTGCTGGCAGGATAATCAAATACCCAATAGTTAACCTCGTTCGCCCTGCCATCACGCAGCCAGAAAGATTGATTCTCCATAATCTTTTCAAGCTCATCAACTCGTTGCTCAAATGTTTTTTTCATATCATTCACCTGTCAGCGCTACCAAAATTGGCTGCAAATCATGCTCACGCAACCATGCAACAATATCGGCTGAGATGATAGGAACAATAATTTTTCTTGATCCAGCATTGCCCTCTGTAATTCCAGCATTATATAAATATTGCTTGTAGGTGCTTAGCAAACGCTTTCTTGTTGCCTCCGTTAAATTAGCAACCTTATCGCTTTGTATCTGCTTGTCATCCCAAAATTTTCTGGCATCGCTATCACCGTACTCATTTAATCCTAATGCCAGTTTTACACGAATAATATCATTAACAAAATCGAAAAACAGAGTATCTGTACACATACAAGCTATCAGACAAAGTAGCTTCTGCCCCACAACATCACTACACACAAACAGTGGTACAAACGAAGGATCTAAAGCCTCAATACGCTTTGCTACATTACTCATAATCAGCTTTGCTCTTTCCGGTGATGACGCAGCAAAAATATTAGTTTCTTGGTTCAGCTTCTTAATCTCGGCAAGGCTTGCTCCATCAGCAAGCATAAAAACCGCCTTGCGGAACTCCTGGAACCAAAAGCTAAACTTTACCGCCCCGGCACTATATGGATTACGTTGCATTTTTTATACCTCAATTCGTTTGCTATTTTAAGACTTGATATAATTATATCACAAAATGCTGGTAAATTTGAAATTTAGATACAGGTATACAATCTAAAAAGCTTTTTATAATCAAAAAACTCCCGATACACCTAAGTGCATCGGGAGTCAGGATTGCAGACGAATCAACAATCTATTGTGCTACTAGCGTAGCAGCAAGATTATTTAACTTCTACAGTTGCGCCAGCAGCTTCCAGTTTCTCTTTCAGAGCGTCAGCGTCAGCTTTGGAGATTTTTTCTTTGATAGCTTTCGGAGCGCCGTCAACCAGCTCTTTAGCTTCTTTCAGGCCCAAGCCAGTAGCTTCGCGAACAGCTTTGATTACGCCGATTTTGGAAGCGCCAGCGGAAGTCAGGATTACGTCGAATTCAGTTTTTTCAGCTGCAGCAGCTTCACCGCCAGCAGCCGGAGCAGCAGCAACAGCTACCGGAGCAGCTGCGGATACGCCGAATTTTTCTTCCAGAGCTTTAACCAGTTCGGACAGCTCGAGTACGGTCATGGATTCAATAGCTTCGATGATTTGATCTTTATTCATTATAGTTACCTCCAATAATAAGTAAGTTTTTATTTTTTAAGCTGCCTTATGCAGCATGCCGCAAATTAAGCGGACTCTTTTTGTTTGCGTACAGCTTCCAGAGCGTATACGACATTGCGGATAGTACCTTGAAGTACATTGACAAAACCGCTGATAGGAGCATTCATGCTGCCCAGCATCTTGGCAATAAGAACTTCTTTCGGCGGCAGAGAAGCCAGTGCTTTGATTTCGTCAGCACCGATAACTTTGCCATCAAGAACGCCAACTTTAACTTTCAGTTCTTTGTTTTCTTTTGCGAATTCGCAAACGATTTTTGCAACTGCAACAGGATCTTCCGGGGAAACAGCGATAGCGGTGTTTTTCTCCAGAGAAGGTTCCAGACCTTCAATACCAGCTTGTTCTGCAGCAATACGCAGCAGAGTGTTCTTAACTACATTGTAGTGAACGCCAGCTTCACGCATTTTGCGACGCAGCTCGGTATCCTGAGCAACAGTTAAACCGCAGAAGTCAACTAAAATAGTGCATTTGGAGTTAGAAAGCAACTCTTGAATTTCAGCAACTTTAGCTACTTTTTCAGGTCTAATAACTGCCATTTAGATTGCACCTCCTTTTTTTGATGTTTTTATTAAATCAAAAAGACCTCTCGGCCGTAGCCGGAGGTCGGAAGGTCTAATATATCTTCACGCTCCAGCCTCGGCAGGCGTAGTTAAAACTTACGCATGTGGCACCTGCTGTCTATGGCCCGATTATCTTCTGATTTAGTAAAATTAAGTAAAACTACAATTATTTGTCGCTGTTAGCTTTCAGGACGTCAACTTTAACGCCAGGGCCCATGGTGCAGGACATGGTGATAGTCTTCATGTACTGACCTTTTGCACCAGCCGGTTTAACCTTAACCAGGGTGTCAGCCAAGGTCATGTAGTTTTGTAACAGTTGCTCTTCAGTAAAGGATGCTTTACCGATAGGAGCTTGTACGTTGCCGGATTTATCGGTACGATACTCGATTTTACCAGCTTTGGATTCCTTAACGGCACGGGTTACGTCCATGGTAACGGTACCAACCTTCGGGTTAGGCATTAAACCACGAGGGCCAAGGATTTTACCAAGACGACCAACAAGACCCATCATATCAGGGGTTGCGATGCACACGTCAAATGCCATCCAGCCGTTCTTGATTTTATCAACATATTCTTCACCGCCAACGAAATCTGCGCCGGCAGCTTCTGCTTCTGCAACTTTGGGGCCTTTAGCAAAAACCATAACGGTCTTGGATTTACCAGTGCCGTTCGGCAGAACCAGTGCACCACGAACTTGCTGATCAGGGTATTTAGGGTTAACGCCCAGACGGAAAGCAACTTCAACAGTGCTGTCAAATTTGGTAGAAGCGGTTTTCTTAACCAGAGCTACTGCTTCTTTCGGAGAGTAGAATTTGTCAGCTTCGATTAATTTCAAAGCGTCATCATACTTTTTGCCCATTGTTATAAAATCCTCCTATGTGGTACAAGCGGCTTTTGCCTCCCACTAAATTGAGAAGACTACTTAAAATTAGTCTTCGATTACAATACCCATGCTACGTGCAGTGCCTTCTACCATTCTCATAGCAGCTTCAACGTTTGCAGCATTGAGGTCTTGCATTTTGCTTTCTGCGATTTCGCGAACTTTGTCACGACCCAGTTTAGCAACTTTCTTTTTGTTAGGTTCACCAGAAGCCTTTTCCAGACCAGCAGCTTTTTTCAGCAGAACTGCAGCCGGAGGGGTTTTGGTTACGAAAGTAAAGGAACGATCTTCGAATACAGTGATCTCAACAGGAATGATGAGGCCAACTTGTTTCTCGGTACGTGCGTTAAATTCCTTAACGAAGGCCATGATGTTAACACCAGCCTGGCCAAGTGCAGGACCTACCGGAGGAGCCGGAGTAGCTTTAGCAGCCGGTACCTGTAATTTTACCATTTTAACGACTTTTTTCGGCATTTAATTACACCTCCTTACTCAATTTCTTCAACTTGTGTAAAGTCAATTTCAACAGGAGTTTCGCGTCCCATGATATCAACGAGTACCTTCAGTTTACCCTTTTCTTCGTTGATTTCACTGATTGTGCCTTCAAAATCCATGAAGGGCGCAGTCTTGATGCGGACTCTCTGATGTAACTGAAAATCAATTTTTGCGGGTTTGACAGTTTCTTCAACTTCCATACCCATCGAAGGCATAATCTGCCTTACTTCTTCAGCTGTAAGCGGAGTCGGATGGGTAGAATCAGAACCGACGAAACCAGTTACACCTGCAGTATTGCGGACAGCATACCAGTTGCGCTCATTTACAATCATTTCCACCAGTACATAGCCTGGGAAAACTTTATGCTCAACAACTTTTTTCTTGCCATCCGAAGTGATTTCAACCTCTTTTTCCGTAGGTATTTCAATACGGAAAATTTCATTTTCCATACCCAAGGAATGAACTTTTCGTTCCAGGTTTGCGCGCACTTTATTTTCGTAGCCAGAATAGGTATGGATTACATACCAATGTTTTCCTTGCTTTTCTTCTTCCATGAATAAACGGAAAGCAACGCTTCCCCTTCCCTCCTTACTTAAGCCTTACAGCTCATTATTGCAAAATCATGCGGAATAACATACTAAAGATGGAATCAATAATCCAGATTAGAGCTGCGCACAAAACAACTGCAATAATTACCACTATAGTGTTAGCAATAAGCTCTTGTTTGGTAGGCCAGGTAACCTTTTTTAATTCTACTTTAGTTTCACTAAGAAAGGTTGTAATGCTGAATCCCTTATTCTCAGTGTCTGTAGTTTCCGGAACGGCCATCTTGTCACATCCTTGCTATTACTACCCGGTTACGCACAAGCCAATATTATTTGGTTTCTTTGTGCAGAGTGTGTTTTTTGCAGAACTTGCAATATTTATTGAGCTCGATACGATCAGGATCGTTCTTTTTGTTTTTGTTGGTTTGGTAATTTCTCTGTTTGCACTCAGTGCAAGCCAAAGTAATCAGGTTACGCATTTAGTTACACCTCGCTTACGTACATAATAATAAAACCAATCACAAATTGTCGCTAATATAGAGTAACACAGTTAACACTTTATGTCAACTATAAATATCCGTCTGACGCAAATTTTTTCTGTCCAAACAGTGCTTAATTACTCTAAAGCGTTTCTTTGGCAATCAGTCTTAAAAAATCAAGACCGGCCATAAGCTGACCGGTCTTGTATTTTGCATTACTATGCCGGAAAAATTATTTCTCTTCTACTTCGGAAACAACGCCAGCGCCAACGGTACGGCCGCCTTCACGGATAGCGAAACGCAGACCTTTTTCGATAGCGATCGGGGTGATCAGTTCTACTTCCATGGTTACGTTATCGCCAGGCATTACCATTTCTACGCCCTCCGGCAGTTCGGTTACACCGGTTACGTCGGTAGTACGGAAATAGAATTGCGGACGGTAGCCGTTGAAGAACGGAGTGTGACGGCCGCCTTCTTCTTTGGTCAGTACATAAACTTCACCTTTGAATTTGGTGTGCGGATGAATGCTGCCCGGTTTGGACAGTACTTGGCCACGCTCGATTTCTTTACGGTCAACACCACGCAGCAGGCAGCCGATGTTATCGCCGGCTACTGCTTCGTCCAACAGTTTGCGGAACATTTCAACGCCAGTTACTACGGTAGATTTTTTCTCGTCTTTCATACCAACGATTTCTACGGTATCGCCAACTTTAACAGTACCACGCTCTACACGGCCGGTAGCAACGGTACCACGACCGGTGATGGTGAATACGTCCTCGACAGGCATCAGGAACGGTTTGTCGGTTGCACGTTCCGGCAGCGGAATGTAGCTGTCAACTGCGTCCATCAGTTCCATGATTTTTGCTTCGTATTTCGGGTCGCCTTCCAGAGCTTTCAGAGCGGAACCTGCAACAACAGGAATGTCATCGCCGGGGAAGTCATAGGAGCTCAGCAGTTCGCGAACTTCCATTTCTACCAGTTCCAGCAGCTCTTCGTCGTCAACCATATCTACTTTGTTCAGGAATACTACCATTGCAGGTACGCCTACTTGGCGAGCCAGCAGAATGTGCTCACGAGTCTGAGGCATCGGGCCATCAGCAGCGGATACTACCAGGATTGCGCCATCCATCTGAGCAGCGCCGGTGATCATGTTCTTTACATAGTCAGCATGGCCCGGGCAGTCAACGTGTGCATAGTGACGGGTTGCGGTTTCATATTCAACGTGAGAGGTATTGATGGTAATACCACGTTCACGTTCTTCCGGAGCTTTATCGATCATGGAGTAGTCCATGAATTCAGCGCCGCCTTTTTCAGCCAGTACTTTGGTGATAGCAGCAGTCAGAGTAGTCTTGCCATGGTCAACGTGACCGATGGTGCCGATATTCAGATGCGGTTTAGTTCTTTCATATTTAGCTTTTGCCATTGTGAATTTCCTCCTTAAGGTTGTTTGTTAAAACTAGGCTTAGTTGGTGCCTTTGTTTTTAGCAATAATTGCCTCAGCAATGTTTCTGGGAACGTCTTCGTAGTGGTCTACTTCCATGGAGTAGTTACCACGGCCTTGGGTTTTGCTGCGCAGGTCGGTAGCATAACCAAACATTTCAGCCAGCGGAACGAATGCATTGATTACTTGTGCACCGTTACGAGCTTCCATGCCTTCGATGCGGCCACGGCGGGAGTTGATGTCGCCGATTACGTCGCCCATGTATTCTTCAGGAACAGTAATTTCTACTTTCATGTAAGGCTCAAGGATAACCGGGTTAGCTTTTTCAGCACCGGACTTGAAGCCCATAGAACCGGCAATCTTAAATGCCATTTCAGAAGAATCGACTTCATGGTAAGAACCATCATAAACAGTAACTGCGATATCAACCATCGGATAACCAGCAACTACGCCGTTTTCCATAGCTTCTTTAACGCCTGCTTCGATAGGAGCGATGTATTCCTTAGGAATAGCGCCGCCAACAACTTTGTTTTCAAACAGGAAGCCTTCGCCAGGTTCACGCGGAGTGATTTCCAGCCAGCAATGACCATATTGGCCTTTACCACCGGACTGACGAACAAATTTACCTTCGGATTTAACAGCTTTGCGAATGGTTTCGCGATAAGCAACCTGCGGGTTACCAACAGTGCAGCCTACTTTGAATTCGCGCAGCAGACGGTCAACAATGATGTCCAGGTGAAGCTCGCCCATACCGGAAATAATGGTTTGGGAGGTTTCAGGATCAGTGTGAACACGGAAGGTCGGATCTTCTTCTGCCAGTTTTTGCAGGGCGATGCCCATTTTTTCCTGGTCAGCTTTAGTTTTAGGTTCAACTGCAACGGAGATTACAGGATCAGGGAATACCATAGATTCGAGGATGATCTCGTTTTTCTCATCGCAGAGAGTATCACCGGTAGTGGTGTCTTTCAGACCTACAGCAGCTGCGATATCACCGGAGTAAACTTGTTCAATTTCTTCGCGGTGGTTAGCATGCATTTGCAGGATACGACCGATACGCTCGCGTTTACCTTTAGTGGAGTTATATACATAAGAACCAGCAGTCAAGGTACCGGAGTATACACGGAAGAATGCCAGCTTACCAACAAACGGGTCGGTAGCAATCTTGAACGCCAGTGCAGAGAACGGAGCTTCGTCGCTGGACGGACGCTCATCTTCTTCGCCGGTTTCAGGGTTTACACCTTTGATGTTAGGAATATCTGCCGGTGCAGGCATGAATTGGATTACAGCGTCCAGCATCGGTTGAACGCCTTTGTTTTTGTAGGAAGAACCGCAGCAAACCGGAGTCATTTTGCAAGCGATAGTTGCTTTACGGATACCAGCCAGGATTTCTTCTTCGGTCAGCTCTTCGCCTTCCAAATATTTCATCATCAGCTCGTCATCGGATTCAGCAACAGCTTCAACCAATGCTGCACGGTATTCCTCAGCTTTTTCTTTCATGTCAGCCGGGATTTCTACGAACTCTTCTTCTTTACCGAGTGCATCATCATAAACGATTGCTCTCATTTTGATCAGGTCGATCATGCCTTCGAAAGTATCTTCAAAGCCGATAGGCAGTTGAATAGGTACTGCATTGGCATTCAGACGGGTCTTCATCATGTCAATTACACGATAGAAGTCTGCACCGGTAATATCCATTTTATTTACATATGCCATACGGGGTACATGGTATTTGTCAGCCTGACGCCATACGGTTTCGGACTGAGGCTCAACACCGCCCTTAGCACAGAAAACTGCAACGGAACCATCAAGTACACGCAGGGAACGTTCAACTTCTACAGTAAAGTCAACGTGACCCGGGGTATCAATGATATTGATACGATGTTTATCGAATTGGTGCTCGGAACCTTCCCAGTAGCAGGTGGTTGCAGCAGAGGTGATGGTAATACCACGCTCTTGTTCCTGAACCATCCAGTCCATGGTAGCAGCACCTTCATGGGTTTCACCAATCTTATGTACTCTGCCGGTATAGAACAGAATACGTTCGGTTGTGGTGGTTTTACCAGCATCGATGTGAGCCATGATGCCGATATTTCTAGTTCTCTCAAGCGGAATTAATCTGCCCACTTCTTTATCCTCCTCAAATTAACTGAGACAGGTCATTACCAGCGGTAATGAGCAAATGCTTTGTTTGCTTCTGCCATCTTGTGGGTATCTTCGCGTTTCTTAACAGCTGCGCCAGTGCCATTGGAAGCGTCCATGATCTCACCAGCTACACGCTCGTACATGGTGCGCTCACCACGCAGACGAGAGTAGTTTACCAGCCAACGGATACCCAGGGTGGTTTTGCGGTCAGCACGTACTTCAACAGGTACTTGGTAGTTTGCACCACCAACACGACGGGCACGAACTTCCAGCAGCGGCATTACGTTCTGCATAGCAGCATCGAACACTTCCAAAGGATCTTTGCCAGTCTTTGCACGAACCAGGTCGAATGCATCGTATACAATACGTTCTGCAACGCCTTTTTTGCCGTCGAGCATAATTTTATTGATAAATCTAGTTAAAAGCTTAGAACCGTACACCGGATCCGGCAGTACGTCTCTTTTAGTTACAGGGCCTTTTCTCGGCATGTGTTTCCCTCCTTAGGATTAAATCATTCTTAATGTTTTCTTGAAATTATTTCTTTGCTTTAGCACGTTTTGCACCGTACTTGGAGCGAGATTGGTTGCGGTTAGCAACGCCTGCAGTATCAAGAGCACCACGAATGATATGGTAACGCACACCAGGAAGGTCCTTGACTCTTCCGCCTCTGATCAGAACAACACTGTGTTCCTGAAGATTATGGCCGATACCCGGGATATAAGCAGTAACTTCGATGCCGTTGGTCAAACGTACACGAGCTACTTTACGAAGTGCAGAGTTAGGTTTCTTCGGGGTAGTGGTGTAAACACGAGTGCAGACGCCACGTTTTTGCGGGCATTCTTTCAATGCCGGTGCAGTAGATTTGCTTTTCAGAACCTCTCTACCTTTGCGAACCAATTGGTTAATTGTGGGCATATCGGCACCTCCTTTCCAAACAATTAGATTTTAATGATTATAAAAACTCAGCTCACGCCAAGCCCTTATCGGCTTTAAGTATCGCAGCCGCTGCTGCTTTGACGTTTATGCCGCAGGCTCTGCCGATTTCCAGCATCGTTTCTGTGTTTTCAACCGGTACTGAATTTTCCCGACACAGTTGCATCAGCCTGCCGGTAACTCTCTCGTCCGCATCACTTGCGATATAGACGACAGCGGCAACTTGTCTTGCTACAGCTTTTTCTGTCTGCTTAACGCCTACAGTATGCTTTTCAGCTTGCTTTAAAGCTTCAAGTGCCATCATGTTACCTCCTTCATCGAGCGCATAGCTCTCCCGCGATACTTGTATATTGTAACATCTCATGCACAAGCTGTCAACACTTTTTAGCAACTTTTTTAAAAAATTTAGTAGCGCTTTTTGCCGTGTTAATGCGCTTCTTTCTTTACACGTAGCCAAGTGTTTCATTGACTGTTCCTTCATACATAAAGTACACCCAAGGAGTACTTTTTCAACAGAGCTTTCACCTTAAATATCGCATAAAAAAAGAGCTGCCAACACTTCTGACAGCTCATATGTATATTATTTTGCCACGCCCGGGAAGGAAGAAACGTATTTGATTTTTATATCCGGAAAACTATCAACAAACTGAACTCTGAAATCTTCACCGTACTCTACAAATTGCCACTCGCCTATATTATTGGGAAAGCTTTGGACAACCTTTACTTTTAAATCAGGGAAGCTGTCGACAACCTTTACCTTAATATCAGGAAAACTGTCAACAATTTTCACTTTACCGCACAGCTTGATATTTTTATAGTAGCCTGCGCTGTTGATAGGAGTAGCAGCTCCCGCGATACAGGGAAATGCAGCAATCAGCAGCAGACTTAAGCAAAGAACAGTTTTTTTCAGCATTCCTCTTCCCCCTTTCGTTAAGGACGCTTTTATTTTACGTAAAATACACGGTTTGCTTTACGCGGAGCAGCCTGAGGCACAGGTCCGTCAGCATAACCGAGGATGCAGTGGCCTACGCCCTCATACTCTCCTTCAATACCCCATTCTTTCAGCAACTGTTTGCCTTCTTCGGAAGCAAACTCTTCCTTAGCACGGTTAATCCAGCAGCTGCCAAGACCTACGGCATGAGCCGCCTGCATCAGGTTGCCCATTACCAGGCTGCCGTCATAGGGAGTAAGCTTATTGCTTTTAGGTCCCAAAACAACAAGAACCACAGGTGCGCCATAAAAACTGTCGATGCTTGTGCCCAAAATTTCACGGTTCATCTGCGCCAGTTTGTCGCGAACCTCTTTATTGGTTACCGCAACAATAATTACTTCCTGCGTACCATGACCGCTGGCAGCATAAAGACCGGCATCGATAACCTGGTCAATCAGCTCCTGCGGCACCATGTCTGCCTTATATTTGCGAACGCTTCTGCGTTCCTTTAAAGCCTGTAATTCTGCATTCATTATATGTCAGCTCCTTATCGTTAATGAAATAAAATTTTACGCTGTTACGCTGTATTAATTTTATTCTTGCCTGCGCCGTTATTATCCTGCCGGAAAATGCAACAAAAATGTTAATTTCTCTGCAGCTTTACTTGTACAGCAGATAAGGCTTTACCTGCTGCTCAAAGGCCGCGCACTCCTGATGCCAACGCGCAAAAGCTGTTTTTGGAGCTTCACCTTCACGCAAGCTGCTTTCTCCAAGCGCAATATCCAGCTTATAGCCTTTGCTGCCATAACCGCGCTCCGGCGTTTTTACCTGCTCCGGATATAATTCTTTAAATGTAGTAAACAAAATATAATCCAGCTCAGGCAGATTAACCTTACGTAAATCCGTAAGATAAATTTCTACGCCCTGCACCAGCTCACCGCTATAGGTGCCGTAACGCGGTGTAAAGCGTGCTGCTCTAAAAGCCACGCTAGCAAGCTGCTTTTCATCTAAGGCTGCCTTTACGGCATCCGCATCAGCAAAAGGTGCTCCCAGAAAATAAAACGGTTTAGCTGTCCCGACACCCACGGAAAGATTACTGTCACCGCTTACACCGGTAGCGCCATACAGGAAAGCGGTCGCCGCCGTAGGAATCAGCGGAGATGTCTGTACCCATGGCAGGCCTGTATCCTGCCACAGCTCTCTGCGTGACCATCCCTTCATAGACACCACCGCCAGCTCACAGCCGATATGCTGCGTAGCGTTGATATAGCTTGCAAATTCACCTATAGTAAGACCATGACGCAACGGCAGCTCGTAAAGCCCGATAAAAGTTTTATATTCCGGCTTGAGAACCGGTCCCTGCATAGCACCGCCTAAAGGATTAGGGCGGTCCAAAACAACAACCTGCTTTTTCGCTTTGGCACATTCTTCCATTATATAAGCAAGCGAAGAAAAATATGTATAGTGACGAATGCCGACATCCTGAATATCAACCACCATAGTGTCAATCTCATCCAGCATTTTTGCCGTAGGCCTGCGATCTTCTCCATACAGACTGTGTACAGGTATATCCTTATAGGTGTGACTCTCAAAGGTTTCGCCTGCCGCCACAGCGCCGAACAATCCATGCTCAGGAACAAACAGTGCCGTCAGATTATAGCTCTTCTGCAGCAGCTCTGTGCTGCTGCGAAGCTTGCTGTCCACGCCGGACTGATTAGTAAAAAGTCCCAGCCTTTTCCCTGCAAGCAGCTGCTTAGCAAACGGCTCATCAATGCGGTCAATACCTAATACAACTCTTTTTTCCCCGGCTGCCGCAAAGCTTGTTACTGCAAACAGCACTATCAATAAACTGCATAATATGCATAACAACTTTTTCATTAAACCCCTCCCAAAAATAATTCTAAGTATATTTTAGCATATTTGCCGTTTCCGTGACGATAAAGTAAGCTGTTCTTCCGAAAGAGAAAAAACAGACAGACCTGTCGCATAAGTTCTGCCTGTTTTTTCAAAGTTATTTTAAATTAATATATCAGAGCTTCTCGTCATATTCAGCCTTTTTAAAGCCAACCAACACGCCGCCGTCATAAATTACCAACGGACGTTTAACAAGCATACCATCGCTTGCAAGCAGCTCAAGCTGCTCGTCCTCGCTCATTGTCGGCAGCTTATCCTTCAGTCCCAGCTGCTTATACAGATTACCGCTGGTGTTGAAGAAGCGTTTCAGCGGCAAACCGCTGGCTGCATACCAGGTACGCAGCTCGTCAGCTGTCGGATTATCAGTCTTGATATCACGCACAGTAAAGCTCAGGCCTTTAGCCTGCAGATACTGCTCTGCCTTTTTGCAGGTAGAACATTTTGGGTAACAGATAAATAACATTTTTATACCTCCTTACTGCAGCTGCTGCAGCAGATAGTCCTCCGCTGCCTTCAGCTGAACATCAACAGTAGCATCCTCCGGCAGCTCTACCTTCACATCAGGCTCAATACCTACATTATGAATAGAAACACCGGACGGTGTATAATATTTGGCTACCGTAATTTTCACTGCCGTATTGCTGTCCAGGCGGTATACCGATTGCACACTGCCTTTACCGAAGGTTTTGGTACCGAAAAGCTTACCGCTTTTGGTATCCTTAATCGCACCGGCAACAATTTCCGCAGCGCTGGCACTGCCATGATCAACAAGCACAGCCAAAGGATATTTCACATTCTCCAGACTGGAGGTTTCTTCATACTTGTTGCCATTTTTATCTACAACAGAAACAATAGGTCCCTTAGGCACCAGCATACCGGCGACGGCAACACCTGCATCAAAAACACCTCCGGGATTGCCGCGCAAATCAAGCACAAGGGCCTGCATGCCCTGCTTTTCCAACTCTGCATATTTTTTTGCAAAGTCATCACCGGTATTTTCATTAAATACGGCTATTCTGATATAACCGATTTTTGTATCAGGCAAAAGCTGACCGCCAACAGACGGATTTTTGATTTCGCAACGCTCAACGCTCACAGTACGCAGCTTGCCATCCTTGCCCTTGAGCTCCAGCTTGACGACGGTGCCATGCTTGCCGCGGATTTTGTTGGCTACCTGCTCCATGTTCATATCACGCGTCGGGTTGCCGTCAATCGCAGTAATAATATCACCGCTCTTAATACCGGCCTTTGCGCCGGGATTATCCTCCAAAGCAGAAATAACTACATAGTCATTACCGCGTTTGCCAAAAACAATACCGATACCGCCAAAGCTGCCCCCTGTCATTTCACTCAGCTGCTGAAAATCCTTGCTGTTAAGATAAACTGTATAAGGATCGCCTGCAGCTTCTACCATACCTTTTATTGCGCCGTCAAACAGCTGGTGATTGTCTACTTCACCATTATAGTTATGCTTTAAAAGATTCATAGTACGCAAAAAACGCACCGATTCAGAGGCACTGCCCGTTAACCTGTTTAACAGCACAGCTTCTGTTCCCACTACCGCTGCGATAGTCACCAGCGCTGTAAGCAGGCTGCAGGCTGCAAGCTGCCATCTTCTTTTTCTAAACACTTTTCTTGCCTCCGTTTATATCTGTCACGGTAAATAATTTAACGGCTCCGTAAGCTCGCCATGCAGACGCACCTCAAAGTGACAGTGCGGTCCGGTAGAATAACCGGTACTGCCGGCATAGGCAACTACCGTGCCCTTGCTTACATATTGCCCCTCACCAACATTTAACGCCGAATTATGTGCATAAAGCGTTACCAGACCGCCGCCATGGTCAATCATTACGCAGTTGCCGTAGCCTCCAAGCCAACCGCTGTAAACAATCGTGCCGCTGTCAGCAGCGTGAATCGGCGTTCCCGAATCAACCGCAATATCCATACCGCTATGGTACTTGGTTGTACCGAAAATCGGATGCGTTCTCCAACCATAGTAGGAGGTAATCGGACCGTTACAAGGCCACATAAACTGACCTGTACCGCCTTGTCCTGCAGGAGCACCGCCGCCTGCGTTTTCCATATTACGCAGCATAGAGGCGATATTTTCCGAAATAGCCAGCAGACGCTCATATTCCTCCTGGCTGGACTGCTCTTCCTCCTGTGCCTTGTAAAGCATATAGGCACGCTGCTCACGCAGCTTATTTACTTTAGCTTTTTTTGCTTCCAGCTCTGTCTGGGTAGCCTTGATTTCCTTCATTTCAGCTGCCAGCTGCTCCTTGCGGCTGTTGATTTCCGCAGCATCCTGCTTCAGCTTTTCCAACAGCTCCAGGTCGCGGCTGATGATTTTTTGCAGCAAATACATGCGCGAGGAAAAATCACTGAAATCCTTGGCACCCAAAAGCACATCCAGATAATTTATCTGGCCGTTGATATAAATATCACGCAGACGCTTGCGATAAATCAGCATCCGCTCCTGCATTTCCTGTTGCTTTTTCTCCAGCTTAGCCTGGTTATCATTTATTTTTCCCTGCAAAGCATCGCTTTTTTTCTGCAGATTATTAGCCTGTGCCTGCAGTTCGTTAAGGCTGCCCATAACCTCGCTAAGCTCCGCGCTGGCGCTTTCAGCCTTCCTGCGCGCCTGCTCCTTGCGGGTCTGCATCCGCTCCATACGCTGACGTACATCATTCAGTTCGGCACGCTTGTCATCAGCAGTATCGGCAAAGCACATGGCTCCGTAAAGCGGCAGCACCGCCAGCCATAATGCCAGCAGCAGACCGCCCAGCTTCTTTTTCTCCATCACTTCTGCCTCCCTTAAACGCGCAAGAACTTACGCAAGGAGATATAACTGCCCAAAGCGCCGATACCGGTACCTGCCGCCAGTAAAAATATTGTTACATAAAACAATAAGGGAGATGTGGGCAGTAACGGCAGAAAGGCCAGAGTAGCATGGATTCTTTCCAACAGCCCGGCGTAAAGGCTGTTAATGCAGACAGATGCAATCACAGCGCCGAAAAAGCCTAAGGTCATTCCTTCCAGCAAAAACGGCCAGCGGATAAACCAGTCGGTTGCACCTACATATTTCATAATGACAACTTCCTTACGGCGGGCAAAAACCGTCAGACGGATAGTATTGGAAATAATAAACAGCGTTGCCATAGCTAAAAATATAACGAGCACAATGCCGCCGAAGCGCAATATTTTAGTCAGAGAAAACAGGTGCTCCACAACCTCCTGACCGAATTTAGCTGTTTCTACCTTAGGCAGCTGTCCGATAGAAGGCGTGATAACCTTGATGCGCTCCGGATTATCCACCTGCACCTCAAAGGAATTTGGGAAAGGATTGTCCTTACCCAAACTGTTGAGCAGCTGCTCCTGATCGCCAAGACGCTCCTTGAAGCGTGCCAGAGCCTGCTGCTTGCTTACCGGTGTTACTTTAACTACACCGGGCATCTTCTTCAGCTTCGCCTCTACTGCTTTCAGCTCCTCCGCAGAAGCATTATCCTGCATATAGACCGACACCTGTACCTGACTTTCCAGATACTGTGCCAAATTGTTGGTGTTTAGAAAAATCAGCAGAAACATTCCCAGCACTAACAGCGAAACCGCAACAGTCGAAATAGAAGCAAAGCTCATAAAGCCGTTACGCCTGATAGATTTATAGGTTTCCTTAACAAAATATTCTTTTGTACTAAAGCTCATAGCCATATACCCCGCTTGCTTCATCACGTACGATATGCCCGTCCTCTATGGCTATAACGCGCTTGCCCATGGCATCAACTATTTCTTTATCGTGAGTTGCCATGACAATCGTAGTTCCTTCAGCATTAATTTCCTTAAAGATTTCCATAATATCCCAGCTTGTTTCCGGGTCCAGGTTACCTGTAGGTTCGTCGGCAATTACCATAATAGGATCATTGACAATAGCACGGGCAATAGCGATACGCTGCTGCTCGCCGCCGCTCAGCTCATTAGGATAAGCATTGGCACGGTGACGCAGGCCGACAAGATCCAATACGTTCAACACTCTGCGCTTAATCTTGCGGCGCGGTGTTTCTATTACCTCCATAGCAAAAGCTACGTTTTCATAAACAGTACGGTCCGGAAGCAGACGGTAATCCTGGAAAATTATGCCCAGCTGACGCCTCATATACGGAATCTCATTAGGTGTCAGCGATAAAATATCCACACCATTAACAAAAATGCTGCCCGTGGTCGGCAGAACCTCACGGAACAGCATTTTGATAAAGGTAGACTTACCAGCGCCGCTAGGTCCTACAACAAAGACGAATTCGCCTGGTTCAATATGAATATCGACGTTCTGCAAGGCAACAGACCCACCGGGATATACCTTGCTTACATCAGTCATTTTCAGCACTACCTTCAATCTCCTCTCAATTTAATAAATCAAAGGCTTCCTTTGCATTTAAAAAAGCTTTCGCTCTCAATGTATCCAAAAGTCCATGAGCAGCATTGGCAGAGGCCAGCGCCTTACGCGCAGAAGAAACTACCTGCGCAGCCTGCAGTGTTTCCACAGCTCCTGCGCTGATGCCGTTAATGTCTTTGACAAAGCCGTCAATTTTGGGATCATAGGATACAGCCACAAAAGGCAGCTCCATAACTGCAGCAAAAATCAGTGCATGCAGACGCATACCGATAAGCAGATTAAAGTTACCCATCAGCGACAAAAACTGCTCGGTATCACAGCCGGTTTCCAAAACAGTACTGTCTGCCTTGCGCCTCATAAAGTGCTGCAATCTGTTGCAGGCAGCAACATCCACAGGATATTGCAGCGGCAGCAGCACAATATGTGCCTTATATTCCTTAGCCAGAATATCCGCAGCCTTAGCCAGCTCCAGCAGGTACTTGTCATCCTCCTGCCATTTACGTACACTTATAGCTATCAGCATTTTATCTTGCGGCACACCAAACCGCTGCAGCAGCTCTAGTCCTTTTTCTTTACTCTCCTGCGGCAAGGTCAACACAGAATCGGCTGTCAGCTGCACCTTTTCCGCTGGTACACCGATGCGACGCAGTTCATACAAAGAATCCTGGTCACGCACGGTAATTAAATCCACCCGGCTGCAGATAAATTTAGTCAGCCTGCGCATAAGTCTGTTATGGATAGGACCTATACCCTGGCCGAAAAGCATAACCTTTTTTTTGAGCAGCAGGCCCAAAGCCAGGATAAACAGATAATATAACAGACTGCGCTTGCTGGTAACATCCTGCAGCAGACTGCCACCGCCGCTGAGCAGCAGGTCGCAGTCCATGAGGGCAGCAAAAATTTTGCAAAAGCTGAAACGATGAAGAGAATTCACCTTGTGTCTTGCGGCAGTAGCGGGCGGATTGCCTGAGATAACCGTCAGCTCCACGGTCTTTTCCGTACTGCGCAAAGCCTTAATGATCGCGGTCAGCATAGCTTCATCTCCGGCATTAGCAAATCCATAGTATCCGGAAATCACGATCTTACTCATTCTTCAAGGTATCTCCTTCTAAACTTAACAACTAAAGGCAACAGCATGCCAAGCACCAGTACAGCGATTACGCCGAATACAACGCCAACAGCATAGCCGTCGAGAGCACGTACAAAGCTCATAACAACAGGTGTACGCATATGACAGAAGGTCTGCACCAGACTGCCCTGTCCGATAACGGCAGCACAGGTCAGTACAAACTGCCACCAACGCGGTGCGCAACGGTAAACAGCAAGCACTGCCACGAAAAATGCCGGATGCCCGATCATAAATTCTTTTTCGCGCGGACGTGCATACATCAGCTGCTCTAAGAAAGCACGCATCTTCAATTCAATTGCCGGTACAGGCACACCACCTGTGTGACCGCTGCGGCCGACAAAATAATAAGCAATAAACAGCAGTACCGCAAGCACTGCTACATGGCGGAAGGTAATCCCTGTATCCAGCAGACCGTTAAGACGCTCCCATAGAGTTTTCAATCCCTTGCCCACAACCTGCAGCAGGTCATAGCGTTTCATAAAGAGAACAGCTGTCAGCATAACCGGCAAAATAAAGGTTAATTTTACTCCGCGGTAGATATCAATCTCCAGCAGGAAGCGGCTGTCTGTCAAAATAGCCGACAGGAAGGCTGCACCCACCAAAGATAAAGCAATAGCCAACGCCAGCTGCCAGATACCGTTCCAGCAGATAGCAAGCAGGCTGTGCTTATCACTCGTATTTTTATCCCAAATGTTAAAGATAACATTCATTGAAAGCACCGGGAAAACACTTGCTGCCGCCAAAGCCAGCAGCTGACGCGTAAACAGGCCGCGGCCGATAAACAGCAGTGCCAAAGCTCCGGCAGAAAAAACAGCCCACATTGCTATTTGCTGCTTACCGCCCAGGTTAAAGAGCAGCGCAAGATACAGCACTACACCGGCGGCAATCGCCAATACAATAGGAATAAAGCTTACCTTAGCGGGGAAATACGGTGCAAAGCCATCTTTGTTTTCGGCACTGAAAACACCTGCTTCGCCGATAGTGTAACCACGCGCTTCAACGCTGGCCTTGATATCACGCACATATTTCAGGTTAGTCTTCATAATATCCTGACCACCCTCAGGCATCAGGAAGGGACGGATGTAGTTCACACGGATATTGCGCTCCTCGTCCGTCAGCGCCCAACGGCGCAAAGCCTCGCCCACGCTGATTTTCTTTTGCTCGGTAGGGTCGATAACATAGGAACGGGCAGCCTTGTAGTCATTGAACTCAGCCAACGGCAACAGGCCGTCGATTTTGGCAAACTGCAGCTGGGTGTAATGCTCCAGCATTACCAGCGTCATATTGTTTTCCTTCATGCGCTCGCCCAAATGCTGCATTTTGTTAGGATAACCTACAACCTCTGTACCGCATGGCATCAGGGCATCAACCGGTACACCGGCTTCTTTAATACGGGCAAAAATGCCGTCAATCTGCTCATCAGTTACATCCACATAATTTTGCGGACGTACGATAATTTTGAAGCCCAAAGCAGCAACCTTACGCATATCCTGCACCGGCAAGCCTAAAGGAGCCTGCAGCAGTCCCTGAGGCTCATCGTATTTGCCCTCAGGCAGAGGTGTAGTGCTGCCCTTGATTTTGATAATACGCGGATTTTCACTTACAACCTTTACACGGTCAGCACCGTAGCGCAGGCACAAATCCTGCTCTACATCATCTAAGACGGACTGCTTATCAGTAGCAGCAACGTAAGCAGAATTTTCTTCAACATCGCCGGCGCCTACATTAGCAAAAACACCCATACCGGAACCAAGCGCAGCTGCCTGACGCAGCTCACCGCCGGTTACCGTCTGGATTTCGCCGTTGTTAGTCAACCGCTCCAGCGTAGTATCAAAAATCATCAGCGAGTTGATGCCTGCATCCTTAAACTGACGCAGTACATCCTCCTCCGGCAGGCCCTGCAAAGCGGCCAGCTTACGTAAGCCCTCGTACTCCATAGCCATTTCTACAGTATTGTTTTTTTGTTCAACATCGTGACGGACAACGTTCAGCCATAAGGCACAAACCAGACCGATTACGATTACTGCCAAAAGCAAAGGATTATATCGGCTTTTCATAAAATTCACCTGCCCAGACCTCGCTTTATTAAACCTTTTTCTGCTGACTGCGCAGATATGCTTCTACGAACGGCATCAGATCGCCATCCATAACAGCCTGAATGTTACCGGTTTCGCAGCCGGTACGATGGTCCTTAACCATAGTATAAGGCTGGAATACATAGGAACGGATCTGGCTGCCCCATTCGATATTCTGGTAATCACCGGCAATATCGCTGACAAGAGCATCCTGCTTAGCCTTTTCGTATTCATATAATTTTGCACGCAGCATCTGCAGGCAGCGCTCACGGTTCTGAATTTGGGAACGCTCATTCTGACATTGAACAACGATACCCGTCGGTTCATGTGTCATACGTACAGCAGAGGAGGTTTTATTGACGTGCTGACCGCCGGCACCACTGGAACGGTAAACATCGACGCGCACCTCATCCATATTAATATTTACATCAACAGTATCATCCAGCTCCGGCATTACGTCTACCGCAGCAAAGGAGGTATGACGACGGGCATTGGCATCAAACGGAGAAATGCGCACCAGACGGTGTACACCCTTTTCAGAGCGCAAGAAGCCATAAGCATTATGGCCGTTAACCTGGATAGTAGCACTTTTTACACCGGCCTCATCACCCGGCTGATAGTCGAGCATTTCCAACGCAAAACCGTTTTGCTCCGCAAAGCGGGTAAACATACGCAGCAGCATGCTGGTCCAATCCTGCGCTTCGGTGCCGCCGGCACCTGCATGCAGTGTCAGGATAGCATTATTGGCATCATATTCACCGCTGAGCAGCATACCTAATTCCAAATGCTCCAGCTCGCTGCGGCATTTTGCCAGCAGCTCATCCATTTCAGGAAGCAGGCTTTCATCATTTTCTTCGGCAGCCATCTCCTGCAAAGCTTCCAAATCATCAACACCTGCACTTAATTTATGGAAACCGTCAACCTCTTCCTTTAAGCTGTTAACATCCTGCGCAGTTTTTTGTGCCTTTTCCGGATCATCCCAAAAAGTAGGATCACCCATTTTATGTTCTAATTCTGCAATACGATCTTCTTTGACAGCGATGTCAAAGAGATCCCCTCATTTCCTCTAATTTTGCTTGCAGATTTGTAATTTCAGGCTTATATTCTTCAATCAACAAAATTCCTCACAACCTTTCGTGTAGCAAATATTAGTTATTTACGGCCTCAGCCGTTTTGCCGAGTTCTTGCAAACAAGGCTAAGTAAGTCAGCAGCCAAGGCTGCTGACTTAAAAATTATTTCTTGGGTTCAGCTTTCAAATTACCCTCGTCACCCTCGGGAGTCGGGTTATTGGTGGAAGCATTTTCCAGCGGGTCTTCAACCTGCGGCTGGGTAATAACATTGACGCGGTAAATGTAACGAACAACGTCTTCCTTGATAGCCTCCATCATGGCTTCAAACATATCGTAGGCTTCAAATTTGTACTCAACCAGCGGATCCTTCTGGCCATATGCACGTAGGCCAACGCCCTCACGCAGCATATCCATAGCATCCAGATGCTCCATCCAGTGGTTGTCTACAACCTTCAGCATAACCAGGTTTTCCAGCTCGCGCATCAGCTCAGGACCAATTGCGTCCTCACGTGCCTGGTAGTTGTCATCAGCAACCTTCTGCAGATATTCAGCCAGCTCTTCACGGCTGAGGTTTTGCAGATAATCTACGGTCAGCAGACCACGCGGAGCATAGAAATCCTCAGCGTAGTTAATCAGAGCCTGCAGATCCCAATCCTCAGAGTAAACCTCAGGCGGTGCGTACATGGTCATAGTACGTTCAACGGTTTCATCAACCATTTCCTTGATGGTATCCTTAAGATTTTCCTGATGCAGGATTTTATGACGCTGAGAGTAAATAACCTCACGCTGCTGATTCATAACATCGTCATATTCGAGAACGTGCTTACGAATGCTGAAGTTACGTGCTTCAACCTTCTTCTGCGCATTTTCAATGGACTTGGTAACAAGGCTGTGTTCAATCGGCTCATCGTCCTCCATGCCCAGCTTGTCCATAATGCCGGCAATATTATCACTGCCGAACAAACGCATCAGATCATCCTCCAGGCTCAGGAAGAACTTGGAGGAACCGGGGTCACCCTGACGGGCGCAACGGCCACGCAGCTGGTTATCGATACGACGGCTTTCATGACGCTCGGTACCGATGATATGCAGACCACCCAATTCAGGAACACCTTCACCCAAGGTAATATCGGTACCACGGCCTGCCATGTTGGTAGCAATGGTTACAGCACCGTATTGGCCTGCATGAGAAATAATCTCAGCCTCTTTTTCATGGTACTTCGCATTCAGCACGTTATGCGGAATGTTGCGGCGTTTAAGCATAGCGCTCAGCTCTTCGGATTGAGCGATGGAAGTAGTACCAACCAGTACCGGACGGCCGGACTTATGGCATTCTTCAATCTCGTTGACTGCTGCCTTGTATTTGGCAATACGTGTTTTATAGATAACATCAGGATAGTCAATACGGATCATCGGCTTATTGGTAGGTACAACAACAACCGGCAGATTATAAATTTTCTGGAACTCCTGCTCCTCGGTCTTAGCGGTACCGGTCATGCCGGCGAGCTTTTTGTACATACGGAAGTAGTTCTGGAAGGTAATAGTTGCCAGTGTCTGGCTTTCGCGTTCTACCTTTACGCCTTCCTTAGCTTCGATAGCCTGATGCAGGCCTTCGGAGAAACGACGGCCGAACATCAGACGGCCGGTAAATTCATCAACGATGATAACCTGACCATCCTTAACCACATAATCGCGGTCGCGGTGCATCAAAGCCTTAGCCTTCAGAGCGCACATAATCTGGTGAGAGTAGTCCACACCATGCTCATTGTCATACAGGTTGCCGATGCCCAGCATTTTTTCTGCCTTGGCAATACCCTTTTCGGTAGGTGCTACCTGTTTTTGTTTTTCATCAACAGTGTAATCCTCGCCCTCTTCCATGTTGGCAACAACACGGGCCAGAACCTGATACAGCTCGGTGGATTTTTCACCGGGGCCGGAGATAATCAGCGGGGTACGCGCTTCGTCTATCAGGATACTGTCGACCTCATCGACAATACAGTAATTCAGCTCACGCTGAACCATCTGATTTTCATCAACTACCATGTTATCACGCAGATAGTCAAAGCCGAATTCGTTATTGGTGCCGTAAGTAATATCTGCAGCATAAGCAGCCTTACGATCTGGGAAATCCATATCATGCACAATCAGACCTACAGACAGACCGAGGAACTTGTAAATACGGCCCATATCCTCGCTGTCACGGCGTGCCAGATAATCATTAACAGTTACAACATGCACGCCCTTGCCGGTCAGTGCGTTCAGATATACAGGCGCAGTAGCTACCAGAGTTTTACCTTCGCCGGTACGCATCTCGGCAATTTTGCCGCGATGGAGCACTACGCCACCGATTAACTGCACATCAAAATGACGCATGCCGGTAACACGTCTGGAAGCTTCACGGACAACGGCAAATGCTTCCGGAAGGATATCGTCCAGAGTTTCGCCCTTTTGCAAACGTACTTTAAATTCGCTGGTCTTGGCTGCCAAATTGGCAGAGCTAAGACTTTCCATATCCTTTTCAAGACTATTAATCTTATCTACGATTACACGAATATTCTTGATTTCTTTTTCGTTGGGGTCACCAAAAATTTTCTTTAAAATGCCTTCGAGCAACACGATCACTCCTTAAAATTATGGTGTTTGAAAAGACTATACACCTAATTTTAAATTATAACAGAATCTCTCTTAAAAAGCAAAAAGCACAGGAGCAAATCCTGTGCTTTTTTGTGAAGTTTAGGTTAAAATATTCACTTATTTCAGTTCCGGGCTCAGCAAGCCGTATTTGCCATCCTTACGGCGGTAAACTACATTGGTAGCACCCAGATCGGGATCGTAGAATACGAAGAAATCGTGATTCAACAGATTCATTTGCAGGATTGCTTCTTCCGGAGTCATCGGATGCATGATGAAGCGTTTATTCTTAATGATTTCGAATTCGCCATCGTCAGCAGCTTCCGCAGCAGGTGACGGAGCAGGAACAGCGGTATCAGCAAAGTTGCTGTATTTTCTCTTCATCAGACGAGTTTTATATTTGTGAATCTGACGTTCAATTTTCTCTACAACCAAATCAATAGATGAATACATATCTTTCGTAGTTTCCTGTGCTCTCAGCAAAATGCCGCTTGCAGGAACCGTAATTTCTACAATATGGTTACCTTTCTCAACCTTCAGTACTGCAGAAATGTCACCAACAGTCTTAAACTGCTTAGTAACCTTGGTAATTTTTTTCTCCACATACTCTTTCAGAGCCGGGGTCACATCAATGTTTCTGCCTTTTACGTTTACACTCATAATCAATGCCTCCTTTGGTATGTCGCCAAATTGCTTCGGTGCTACCATTTTTCTATCAAGGGCTCGGGCTTTATCCCTTTGCTTTTATATTTCGCTATAGGAACGAAAACTCCTGCTAAAGTTTGCAAAAATTATCTAATTTGCTTAGATTTGTTGCAATAGTGTTATATTGATTACAGCTTATAACCGATGTTAACATCCTCATCTTATAAAAGCGCAGCAACCATACTTTTCGACTCTTTTTAACCCAAGGAATTCATAAAAAGCAATATTTTTTTCACTTGCTTCTGTAAGGAGCTGCAGTTGATAGACATCGGCATACTTTTCCATAACCTTCCGCATAAGCTGTGAACCAATGCCATGACGCTGAAATTCCGGCAGCACTATTAAATCCTGCAGAAAAACCACAGAAGCACCATCACCGACAGCACGGAGTATCCCCACAAGCTTTCCATCAGCATAAGCAGCTAAAACATAAAGTGAATTCTTATAAGCTTTTCTTAGCATTGCCGGATTATTGGTATAATTACTCCAGCCAACACTACTATATAACGCCATAATTTCGGCTTCATTGTAGGTCTTGTATTCTGCAAATCTAAGTACATCCATCAGTGCGTACCTTCCACAATTGTCAGTCCCGCAGCCTCCAAGCGCTCGCAAATTTCTTCAATAGTTTTGCAGGTAACAACCTGGCCATCCTGCGTGCGGTGCTTAACACAAACGCCAACATGCACAGCATCCGGCTTAAGGCCGATGATACGCTCCAGCTTTTCTTCAATGCCGGCCTGATGCTCAAAACGGCAGTCACCGCAGCCGTTGCAGCTCCAATAAGCCTCCAGCTCCAGCGGTTCCTCGCCATATCTGGCGAAGGCACCGCTTTTTGTATTAAAAGCACGCATGCAGGCTGCACCGGTACATACATTATTGGAACGCAGGCAACGTAAAATTACTATACGTTTCATTCATGCCTCCCAAAGTCCTTACTGATTTTGTTCTTAACCTCTCGGCAATCTTCAACAGTCAGACCGATTTTCAGCGCCACATCCTGCCAGGAATTCTTCGGCGTCTTCAAATCAATAACATCCTTAATATCCAGACCGGCCTTTTGTGCAAGCAGATAAGAACTGTTGATATGATGCATTGCGTAGCCCATATGCATATACATCTTCGTTACCTTCTGCGGGATATCCATGCGTTCTGCCAGACGTCGTGCCTGATAATCCACGCAGCGGTCAAAATATACCTGCGGTGTCAAGCCAAGCACATACTTCATACGCTCCCAAGAATATTTATCGCGCAGGTCAATAATTTCCTGCAGTGTCTTTTTACTCATGTAGGCATGCAGGCAGATATCCTCCAAGCCTTCAAAGCCATACTTTTCATATAGCGGCAGCAGCTCTGCTTCATCAAAAAGATAATCAGCGTGGAAAATCTTTACAGCTCTTTCTGCTGTCATGTTGCGTGTATGCAAGCCGGCAAAGCCTGCGCCGCTACGCTGGCCGCGTCCTCTGAAGGCGAAAGGCTGGTCCTGTTTTTGTTCCTGCTGCAAGCCCAGCTTTTCCTTAACCTGCTGCCAATCACAGGTAACAGTGCGCATAGGCAATACCTGTGCCAAAGTTTTGCCGCTCTCCTTGGCCAGCTTGGCAGCCTGCTGAATATCGCCCAGCGGATAACCCTGTCGCAGATATTTCAGCGCCGTTTCTCTGTCTACCAGGCTGTCGGCAGGCAGATAGCTTGCCTGATACTCCATATATTTTTCGGCATACAGCTTAGGCGTCAGCCCTAGCTGCGCACGCACCCTGCCCCAGGTTGCAGGCTGACGCAGCTGCAGCACCTTTTCTACCGGCTCACCGGACAGATACGCATACAAGCAGGCTGTGTTCATATCGCCATAGCTATGGCCGATATTCAACAGTCGCAGCATATCAGAATAACGGTAGCCGTATGCGGACTGCAGTTTTTCCGCAGCCTCTGCATTGGAAAGCTGTGGCCGGCGCATACGCGGTGGCATCGGCGGATGCTTGCCGTCTTTGGGCGGCAGCAGCATCATTTTGCTTTTCTGCGGCGGTGCAGGCTGAGCAGCGAAGGCAGAAGAAACTGCGACGGTGCCGACAAAGAACATTGTCATGAACGCCGGAATCAATAATAGCTTTTTCATTTTTTACCCTCCTTGAACAAAAAAATATTATAGTGCAGATGGCGACTTATCCGCCGCCGTTCTATTCAAACCTTATTTTCACGCTAGGCGGCGCAGAAGGTGGCATATGTGGTTAAAGCTCGACGACGGCGTACTAGAAGTACGTCGAGGAGCGGTGAAGCCGCAGATGGCGCCTTATTCGCCGCCGTCCTACATCCAATGTTGTGGCAGATACACAATATTTATACGTCCCGTAGACTTTTCCTCATCCACTCTGCAGCGCACCTCATACATATCATAAATAAACTTTTCCGTCAGCAGCTCACGCGGAGTTCCCATGCCCACAATCTGTCCTTCCTTAATCGCAACCAGACGGTCACAGTACATCGCTGCGATATTCAGATCATGTACTGCTGCCACAACGGTCAAATCAAGTGATTTTACAATATCCATAATCTGCAGCTGGTACTTGATATCCAGATGGTTTGTCGGCTCATCCAGCACCAGGCATTCCGTCTGCTGCGTCAGTGCCCGCGCCAAAATTACACGCTGCTGTTCGCCACCGCTCAAGGTAGCAAAACTGCGTTCTTCGAAGTCCGCCAGACCTACAGTCGCCAACGCTTCGCGTGCTATACGATAATCGTTGAGATTATCACGCTCCAGCATTTTCTTGTGCGGAGAACGTCCCATCAGCACAACCTCCAACACCGAAAAATCAAAGCTGTAAACATTATGCTGTGCTACTACCGCCAGCTGCAGCGCCGATTCACGGTAGGAAAGCTCGTCCAACGGCGTTCCGTTAAAGGTAATTTTACCGTCTGTAGGCTTCTGCACACGGTAAACGCATTTCAGAAAGGTACTTTTACCGCTGCCGTTAGGCCCGATAATGCCCACAAATTCCTTATTATGCAGCCTGAAATCTATTCCCTTAAGAATTTCCTTTGGTCCGAAGGCCATTTTTACTGCTTCTGCTAAAATCTCCATTATCAGTTACCTCCAAAGCCATAGGTTTTCTTAATCATCAGGTAAACGAAGCAGGGCGCGCCGATTAAGGATATCAAAATACCGATCGGCAGCTCGGTGCGCGGAATAATTACGCGGCAAAGACCATCCGCAATTACCAAAAATACTGCACCGGTTAAAGCAGAAACAGGTATCAGTTTTTTATGGTCGGTGCCTACCAGCATACGGATAACGTGCGGTACTACCAACCCGACAAAGCCTACCATACCAGCGGCATATACTACAAAGCCTACGATAAGAGAGCTTACAAGCAGATAAATCTGTCTGTAAATATGTAAATCAGTTCCCAAGGTCAACGCAGATTCATCACCTAAAAGCATCAGGTTGAGCATACGGCTCTGCGTCCAGAAGAACATTACTGCCAACACTACGATTGGTCCGATAACTGCCAGTGTTTCCCATTTGGCACCGGCAAAGCTGCCCATCATCCAGTAGGCAATGGTCTGCATGCCTTCCTTATTATTGGCAAAATAAACAATAAAGCTGGAAAACGCACCGCAGACTGCGCTCAGCGCCATGCCTGCCAAAAGCAGCTTAACGGAATTGCTGCGTCCGCCCAGGTTAGAGATAAACAGTACGCCCAGCGACATAGCAAAGGCACCGATAAAGGCTGCAATGCCGACAAAGTTTTCACCCAATGCTACGCCGATGCCCAGCAGAATTGCTGCCGTCGCACCCAGTGAAGCACCGGAGGAAATGCCCAGAATATATGGGTCTGCCAAGGGGTTTTTTACTACAGCCTGCATGATAACGCCACAGACAGAAAGACCCATACCGACTAAGGCAGCCAGTACCAGACGCGGCAGGCGCAGCAGCCAGACAATATCATGCACCGGTCCGCGGTCAACGCCTTCGATTGGCTGTCCGCTAAACAGCTGCTCTACAACAGTATTATAAATATTTACCAACGGCAGCTTAACTGTACCAATGGACAACGCCCAAAACAAGGCAATTACCAGCAAAGCAAGCAATCCCAGGCAGATGAACAGGTACCCCTGCTTCTTCAAAAAATCAACCATCATCATTTCTCCTTATACAAATCCGGGTACATTCCGGCCGCAATAATTTTTATGCCATCATAGGTACGCACGCCTGAGCTGTAAATAGCATACAGCGGCAAGGCTACAACACGTCCTTCCTTCACGCAGCGCAAATTTTTCAGCGCCTTGTGCTTGTTAACGCGGTCCAGTACATCCTGCTCGTGTCCGTAGTTAAATTCCGTTACCACCAAAAAAATAACATCCGGATCAAGCTCTACAACCTGCTCCAGACCAATAGCACGCTGCTTTTCTGCCAGCAGTTCACCGTGCAGCTCTTTGACAATATTGCCAGCCAAAGATTTTTCGCCATACACCGTCGGCTCCTTGCCCATAAACTCCAGCACCAGAGCACGCGGACGCTTTTGGTAGCCTGCAGTATGACTGATGGCAAAATTAACCTCCTGCTGCATCTGCCCTACAAGCTGCTGCGCCCTTTCATTTTTGTCAAATATTTTTCCTAAGTCAAGAATATCCTTGTATTCGTTTGCCAGAGTACGCGGCTTCGCATCAATCATAGAAGAGCGTGCGATAAAGGTATTTACCCCACGCTTATGCCAAAAATCGGTTGTACGCAACACCTTGGGACCAAAGGTAGAATGCCAGCCGACAAGCAAATCAGGCTTCAGCATCATGGTTGTTTCCAGGTCTAAAAGCTGTAGTCCGGTATAAGGTATTTTGCTGTACTGCTCCTGATATTCCTTGCGGAAAAACTTTTTGTCCGGCACGCCGTTACCGGCAATAATGCGGTCACCCACACCCAAAGCCAGCAATGTTTCAATGCTGTTCTGCCAGACTGCCACCACTCGCTCCGGCGGCTTTGTATATGTCATCTTCTCAGGCTCGCCCTGAGTATTGTAGTTTTCGATAGTTACCGGATAGTGCGCAGGGTTATAGGCATATTCTGCCGGTTGGTTAAAGCGAAGCAACGCTTCCGGATTTTCCTTTACCGGCAGAGTAAAGATGTTGCGTTCGCAGCCGGTGAGCAGCAAGCATACTCCCAATAGCACTCCTGTTAATAATTTTTTCATTTACTTCCTCAGCTTAGTACGAATATGGCAAAGCACTACTGCGCCAGCAGTAGTGCTTTACCTAAAAAGAGATAGAGTATGATGTATCGATTAAAATTTAGAAGCTATATTTCATGCCAACCAGGATGCAGCGGCCAGGCATTGCAGAACTACCTTTACCATTCCAAGAGTTATAAGAGGTCTCATAAGCTTCATTGGTTAAGTTAGTAACGGTCAGGTATGCAGTCATATCTTTAGTAACTTCGTAATTCATATTCCAGTCAAGAACTAAGAATCTGTTGCTTGTAAAAGCATAATCACTGCAGCCGGTATACCAGTTGGTCAATAAACCAGTATAGAATTTACCATTCTCATAAGACATATTCAAAGAATAATGGTTTTGAGGACGCAAGCTGTTAATAGCAGTATTGATATCACTAGAATTGCTATAACCCCAGCTCGGATCAAGAATATAACCATTCTTTGCCGACCATTTATCCTTCATATGAGAATAGGAGGCACTGATGGTAAAGTGATCATCAAATTGGTGATCTAAAGTTACATTGAAGGACTTTTTATCTTCTTTAGCATTAAGAGGCGAACTAGTAAATTCGCCTTTGGAATCATTCCAAACAGGTAATGTAGCAATCGCATTGCTCATACGTGTCAAATCATAATGAACAGCTAAGCTAGTCTTGTCGTCAAGATCCTTACGAACACCTAAAGTCCACGCATCACCCTTTTCATCATCCAACGGTGTTTTATTAATATAATCAGCAGTGCTATAGTCGCCTTCTTTTAACGGACGATAAATCTTTGTCCAGCCCAAATACATGCTGCTGGTATCATCAAACATATACTCTGTATTGAGTACCGGTGTCAGCAAATGAGTATTTCCCTTGCCTTGAACTGTAGAACCCTTAGCATCTGTAGTTTCAAAAGAACTATATTTAGCATAACGTAAAGCAGGAGTAAGATCCCATTTATCGCTTACATGGATTTTATCCTGAACATAAGCAGTTGTTGTCTTTCTATCAACATGACTGCTCTCAAGAGCACCAGTTTTATTATTATAGCTCTTAGAGTAATTCTTTGCTTTGTCATAAGTAACACTGGCAATAATATCATTAATACCAATAGATTTTGCATACTGCAGTTGTACACCACGATTTTTCTCTTCATGCCAACTTGTAGGTTCAGATGCTGCACCACCAGTTTTTTCAACCCACTCTTTTAATACGGCTTGATCGCCACCTGGGAACGGAGCTAAATTATCCTTTATCCATTGTGCTAATTGCTCACTAGTCGCTCCTGTAGGGAACATATCATTATAAGCATTACTTGCATCACTCAAAGTCGTCCAACTGTATTTATCTCTATGTGCATAACGGTGATTTTGATCATATACACGGATAAAGCTTTCCATACCGTTATCTTTATCAAAGGTATATTGAATATCCCAATCATTATTTTTGAACTTGCTAAAAGAACCATAAGCTTTACCATCTAATGCATATAAGTTATGATAGCCTGGATTCTTAGCATCACCGCTCAATTTGGTAAAAGTCTTGATTTTATTACCACTTGCATCAAGTACATAATATCCTTTCGTTCCATCTTGTTTAGTATATTCTTCATATTTGGTTCCAGCAGGATCTCTCCAGCCTTTTTCTTTGAATTTCCCATCCCAAATCAACTTATTATTCGCATCTAATTTACCAACAGTTGCTTTAAAAATAATATCATTCCAATCTTTTTGATTGTAATATTTCATATTAGGGGTAGCAATAGGATAACCGTCTCTGCCTTGTTTGAAATTATACCAAACTTTCAAACTTTGTTTTTCATTAAAATCTTTATCAATACGAACGTTAACGCCATCTTCTTTCCAATTGGAACCTCCCAAAGTGCCATTTCCACCAACAGTGCCATCTTTATATTTGGTATCACCGGACATATCACGGTTTGCAGAAATAAAATAATGCCAGGAGTTATCATCGCCTGCGCTACCGGAATAGCTTAAAGCATATTTATGTTTATCCCAAGAACCAGTAGCTAGATCAATACTACCTGTATTAGTTGCGCCACCTTTACGTGTAATAATATTAATTACGCCACCCAAAGCATCACTGCCATATACGGAAGCGCCAGGCCCTTTGATAACTTCAATTTTATCAACGTTTTCCATATTGGTTACCTGATCAAGGTTTACACCGGTAGCTTTAGAACCAGATGTTGTGCTATTACCGATACGTGTGCTTGCCGCATTAT
>ENA-ORTG01000050-ORTG01000050.1-human-gut-metagenome-genome-assembly--contig:-NODE-50-length-111368-cov-19.235372_pt1 | contig 111368 bp, 105 predicted proteins | sample MGYA00241906_ERZ509176 | MGnify/ENA primary metagenome ERZ509176 (study PRJEB26280, sample SAMEA2338811) | human gut metagenome | biome: human gut; feature: human-associated habitat; material...
AGGCACCACACTTTGACTGTGGCATTCGTAAGTTCGAATCTTGCCGAGGCAACCATTCTATTTTGCTTCGTTAGCTCAGTTGGTAGAGCATTTGACTTTTAATCAAAGGGTCTGGAGTTCGAATCTCCAACGAGGCACCATATTTAAAAACTACTAGTTATATTTTATAACTAGTTTTTTATATTATACTTTCTTTTAGTTTATGATATTCTACTAAAAACTTTATATTTTTAATGTAGTTTGATATTAGTATTTCAAAATGATCTAATAATATTTTATTATTTATTTTATTAATATTATTAAATAATGACAATAGCATATATTCTCTATCAGTATTGACGAAACAAATATCCCCTAATATCCTGGTTATTTTTTTTACATCTTTTGAATTGTTGATATTGAATTTATTTAAATCAATATCAATTGTATCTAACTCATATGTTAATTCATTTTTTAATATTAATAAATTATTATAGAAGTTATTTATAATCATTAAATTGAATTTGTTATAAAAGTAATTAATATTGTCATTATCAAATATATATTTTTTAGATAATAGTACTTTACCATGTTCGTTATTAACACACATACTAAATATTTTTTCTAATAGCGTTATATTATTAAGTATGTTTGATAAATATGTTATAAAACTATCTAATATACTAAGAAATTGTTCCTCACTTGTAAAATATCCTTTTTTTATAACTGTATTTATCTTTATATTTACTTTATTATCATCTAAACTATTTATATAATTATCTAAAGTATCCCCTAATAAAAAGGTAAAAATTAGGTTCTTATTTTGGATGTATTCTGAATTTAATACTATTCTTAGTATTTTTTTCTTTTTTAATTGATATTCATTATCTGTTTTTTTATCTTCTAAATCAATTATATTTAACATTATACTCCCCCTTTCTTATAGCATTATCTACGATAACATAAAATTTTATTTTTTTATTATAGTATTAATTTAAAAGGTACTTTTATACTTTGTATATGAATATAATTAATTAGTAGTTAACTATAAATAAATAAAAAAGCCAGATAGATAAACTGGCTAATTTGATATTTATTTAATTTTTTTTAAGATATAATATCTACAATCTACAGCACAATATTCTTTTAGATAGTTATCTAAGTTTTTGTAGTTGTTTATATCTTTTACCTTTTTATTATTTGACTCATAAAAACCTTTTAATCTTAGCTTATTATATGCTATATCTCCCACTATATAGTCATAATCTTCATAAAAGTCCGTATAATGACTAATGAAATCATCTAGATCAAAACCATTTTTATAATCTTTTAGTATTTCATATTTATTTTTTTCTACTTCTATTGTTTTCATTTTATCACCCTATTCGTAATTTTTGGCAAATGCTGATTTTATTTGTTCATACTTTGCAAGACTCGAAGATGAATTCCATGTTATGAATCCTCCATCTAAGCCATTATCATACAATGCTCTTACTTGATCTTCTATTTTTGAGGCATTATATATTACTGTTGGTTTCCAATATGGAGTATCATAAGCTGTTATCCATGTTCTTGCTACCGCTGGAGTTGGTATTTCTTTTTGTCTTGCTGCTGCACCTTTAGCCCAGTTATTCATTGTTTGATATGGATTACTCCAAGTATCTACACTTCTTCCAAAGTGGTCTGTATATGGCATAGAACTTATGGCATCTACTATATTAGATATAGCAGGCCAATATTGACCATATGCTGTAACGTATTCTCCTGAACATTCGCCGAAGACGTCTACTGATAAGTATACTCCTTCTTTATGCAACTGATCAGCGGCATAAAATAGAAAGTTTTGTACGGCTTCTGCTTTTTCTTCATCATACTTGTTTTTGAAGTCTGAGTTACCACTAACAGACATGTTATAAGCATCTTCTGGAAATCTTACATAGTCAAATTGAATTTCATTGAATCCCATTTCATGAACAGCTTCTTTAGCTAATTCAACATTATATTGCCATGCTCCCCTACTATAAGCAGATGGCCATAATCTATTGGAAGCTTTTGATGAAATGCAATCTTCTGGATGGTCTTTACCGTAATGGACATCATTAAAGACAACTATTCTACCAATGGCATATATACCTGCTTCTTTTATTTTATCAATAGCACTTTTATAAGCACTATTATCATTCATAGCAGTAGCATATGCTGTTGGAGACATTTCTTTGGCAACTTCGGAAGAGTATGCTAAGGCACCATCCTTGATATCCACTACTATTGCATTGACTCCATTTTCTTTTGCTATCTTTAGATAACTATCAATACTTGATATAGTGGCAGCATTTAAATACATAGCTTTAGCATTTTTCATAAGTGGATTGTCTTTAAACTGTGGCTTTTCATATGGGTAATAATCTAAGGTAGGAGCTTTTCCACCATGTAATTCTCTACCTGGATATTTTCGATCTTTATGGGTATCATAAACTGAATTTTCATTATAATTAGCGGTGGCTTCTTCCATGGTATCCACCAAATATTTACTATATACATATCCTGTTATATCATCTTTACTTATCTTATACATATTAACAGTTCCATCTTCATTAAGTATGTCATAACCTGTTATACTTATTTCATTTCCTTTTTTTATAAATGAACTTATTTTTGAATCTTTTTCATTTTCATATACTGTTACTGATGTTCTTACATATTTTGTTTTTTCTAATACACTATCTTTGATGTCACTTACTAGATTTCTACTATTAACATAATAATTGGTGTTGTTATACTCTATTTGAGTATACTTAGTATTATTTTCTTCAATTGTTTTATCGAAACTAGTAACTTTTGTTCCACGTGTTTGTTTTTTATCTTCTTTAAAATTATTATTTTCGTCATAGTTATATAAAGTTACCTCGCTTTTATCTGAAGCTAAATACATAGTTTTCTTATCTATAACTACTTTTTTTACGCCTTTTAATAGAAATAATACTGCTAATACCGCTATGACGATGATACTTAAAAGAAGTATTAGTCTCCCTACTTTTATTTTCCTTTTTCTTCTTTTTTTTGTCATTTTTACCACCTATGTATAGTATACCATATTTAGACATTTTTTACTATTTTTTTAAGAGAAAAAAATAGAAGCTGATTGTTTCTATTTATCTAACATATTTAGTAAATTTATTTTGAACATATCTCTTTCGGCATGAGATTTTGATACCATTACGCCTTTATAAGTTGATAATTCCTTTTGATGTCCTTCGCTTAGTATTTCTTCTGGAGTTAATGTATCTAACATTACTAATTTTTGATTTTCATATACTGTATAATATAGTTTTACGTCTCCATGTACTTTAGCAAACATTCTATCTGTTGGTAACTTTAACTCATATTTTGTAATACCATCTTTAGTATTTTTTGATACTACTACACCTTTAAATTCACCATCTCTAAATGATGGATAAAAATCAAAAACTAATTTTTTATATGCTAACATATTATATTTCTTTATAGCACGTTCTTTTTTTCTAAATTCATTTTCATTTAGATATTCTATAACAAAACTATTTTTCATTCCAAATCCCCCCAGATTCAAAGCAAAATGTATTAAAATAATATCATAATTTGATTGAAAAGTCAAGAAAAATCGTTTTTATATGATGGTATCTCCTTTGAAATTTGGTATAAAACTGTCACTTTGGCTTTCTTCTTCTTGAGTAAAACAGTTTCTCACTCCTAAATCATAAGCATAATCTATTAGTTCATTATATTCTTGCACGGTTACTCTTCTATTTAATTCTTTATATTTTAATTCTTTGATTGGCGTATATTGATTCATTATACTTAGTATTATGTTGTCATGGTACTTTGTATATAAATATTTGATTATTTTTTTAGAATCTTCAATATGACCTGGTAAAACTAGGTGTCTAACTATTAATCCTTTTATTAATAATTCATTATTATATTTTGGTTTTCCTACTTGTCTATACATTTCTTCAATAGCTTTAGTAGCTATATCGTAATAGTTTGATACATTGGAATATTTTCCTAGATTGTTATCATAGTATTTGAAATCTGGTAAATATATATCTATAAGTCCCTCTAACGATTTTAGGGATGATACTTTTTCATAACCTGATGTATTATATACTATTGGTATAGTTAATCCTTGCTTTTTTGCTAATATTAGTCCTTCTTTTATAAGGGGAATATAATGCGTTGGTGTAACTAAATTTATATTGTTGGCTCCCATTTCTTGAAGTTCTAAGCAAATATTACTAAAACGTTCAATACTTATTTCTTCGCCTTTACATATATGGCTTATTTGATAATTTTGACAATATATACAACCTAAGTTACAGTAAGAAAAGAAAATGGTACCTGAACCTTTATCTGATGATAGTATTGGTTCTTCCCACATATGCAAGTGGTAACCACCTATTTTTATTTTATTAGAAGCCCTACAAAAACCTAATTCTTTATTATTTCTATTTACTTTACATTCTCTCGGACATAATGTACAACTATTTAATTCTTCTTTCATATAAATCACAAGATATATTTTATAACAAAAAATAGACTTTTTCAAGTCTATCTAGTTCCAAGTATAAAACAAACTATCATTCCTATTAATAACATGATTGTAGCTATGTTGATAAAACCTTTGCTACCATTTTTTTTAGGAATATCTAATTTAATGCTAGGCATAGTGGAAGTGAATTCTAAATTATCCCCTATTAATCTATTTTCTTTTACTACTGGAAGTGGTAATCTTTTTATTTTATCTTCACTTATACCATTACATTCTTTTATTTTCTCGATATCTTTTCTGTCTCTTTCTCTATTTAATAATAATTTATCTCCTATAATGCATTCTAATGATTCAGTCATATATTTTTTATTATCTGAAGATACATATGGTACAATGTAATCACTTAGTTTGACATTGATATTTTTTATTCTTCCTATTCTTCTTTTACAGTCGAAATTATATTCTATAATGCCATTATCTTTTTCTTCAAAAGCAAATATATTCACTTTTACACCATCAATAACCACTTGAAAGCCATAGTCGATATTATTAACTGTATAAGTTAAGCTATCTCTTTTTGGGTCATATAAGTCTTTTTTTCTGAATACTTCTCGCATCATTGCTATATCTTTTTTATTGCATAGTAAATCTAGGCTTAGGTGTTTTCTTCCTGAATCTTCATTTAGTAATATATATGGTACTAATCCTCCGCATAAATATGTTTTAGCGGTTGTTTTGTTTAATTTTTCTACTTTATTATATGTATCTAATAACTGAGTATAAGTAAATCCTATTTTATCTAGGTAAGCATTATATGATTCTATACTATTATTAAACACGGTATCTATTTTTGTTTTGATAATATTTATATCTTCTACTCTATTTAGAAAAACACTATATAATTTATTAACATTATTTTCTGGGACATCCATACCCATTCGATCTAGCTCTTGTAATCTATTTTCTATATATGATATTATTATTTTATTTTTTTCTTCCATGACGCTCACCTACTATATTATAAATTAATTATAACATATCAAAAGTTATGATGTAAATATAAATAGATTAATTTCCTTAATTTTCTTATGATTATGCTAGAGTTTTTATTTATTTTTTATATTCATGCTTACTTCTTCTTTATCTATTAGATAAAAGTTGCCTTTTATAATTTTATAATTATTATTAGTTATTCTAATACCAGTATCATTAGGAAGAGCATATATTTTTATGGTATTAGATACTGGATATAATTCATTATTTAATAATTCTAGATTATTTATATCAAAATGTGGTTCTATTGTATATGGTATTCTACCTATTCCTTTATATAGTATTGTTTTGTGAACACCATCATCTAAGTCTTTTGAGCAAAGAGAATCTATTCCTAGATTAATAGCTCCTGCACTGATACCGATAACTATACCTTTGGATGTTTTTATTGTTTCTTTTAAGTTATATTTTTCTAAGAATGTATTTTGTTTTTGAGTATCTCCTCCCATAATGAATATTATATCTGCTTTTGTTAGTTCTTTTTTCATAATATCTTCTTGCATATTGTTATCTAAAATATTAATATCTTCCAAGGTAATATCTATTTCTTTAAACCATTCTATATCTGTCAAAGCATATCTTTTTACTTTATCTGGACTATCAAAGTTTCCTGGTATGAATACTATGCTTTTGCTGTTTTTCATATCTTCTTTAAAAAAAGTACTAACTTCTTTTCCAAAATGTTCTTTTGGATTGAATCCACTAAAAATATATGTAATCATATTCTTCCTCCTTGGTAATATTTTATCATATTATTTACTAAATATATATATTATTTCTTTATATACATAAAAAAAGTACTCTAGTAGTTAGAGTACTTAAATTATCTTGTTTTACTTTTAATTATATAATTACCATTTTCATATATTCTGTAGTCAGAATTTCCTATTATTGTTATTTCATTATTATTTACAAAAATGGTGTCATCATCTGGTAGATATATAGTTTTATTATTTTTAGAAAATTCTAAAAGGTATGCAGAATTTTTATCTCGGTCAAATTTTACTTTATCATTGCGATTTAAGTGACATAATAATGAGTAACCGTGCAAAACATCAAAGCCTTTAGTATCTTTTAACTCGACATTATTTGGATCTTGTGTCTTACATGAATCTATATCTTTACCAAATATAATTGCTCCTGCACTTCCTCCAAATATTATTCCATCATTATTAATATATTTTTGTATTTTTTCAAATGAATTACTTTCTTTTATATCTTTTAATAGTTTATATGTGTTTCCACCACCTATATAAATAGCACAATAATCTTCTAAGTTTTTTTCTGATAATTCTTTACCACTAGTAACCATTTCAATATTAGTTACATTTATTAGACTCATTTCTTTTTTTATCCATTCTAAACAACTATCATATCTGTATTCTTCCATTGCTAGTGGTATATATAATAGTGGCTTTTTCTTATCAATTAAACTTCCAAATTTTATTGTTGCTTTTTTAGCGACTTCACCGCTTCCCCCACCGCATAAAAATATTTTCATAATTTTACCTTCTTAATAACTTGATATTTTTTATTTATATTAATATTATGATTTAAAATTTTATTTAATTATTTTTTTTTTAATCTTTTTATTTTCAGTAATTAAATTAATAACTCTATCTTGAACAAAATAAATGTCTTCTATATTTAACCCTTCAAATAACATTTTGAAATTATCTTGTTTCATCAAATAATTCATCAACATATCTTGTGACAATCCTCTAGGACATTTAACTATCATTTTTTTCTTATTATTGACATTAATTACTATACTTACCAATTCATTTTGAATTAATTTTTCATCATATTTTGGCCATTCAACATCAACAATATTTCTATTAAATATCTTTTCATATATTTCACTTGTAATATGTGGAGCTAAAGGATTTAATAATGTTAAAAATATTTTTAATTCTTCTTTTGTAATAAACTTATCTTCTCTAGCCATCTTTACAAACGACATGCAAGCAGCTATAGCAGTGTTTAATTTCAGTGCTTCTATATCCTCAGTTACTTTCTTTATTAACCTATGAACATAGAGCATATGTTTTTCAGAAATTGTTTCTCCCTTTAATAATTCTGGTAAGTTCCAAACTTTATTTAAAAAATTAGTAATACCTGTTATTCCATCATATGTCCACATAGTATTATCTTCATATGCTGCCATAAAATGAATGTACAATCTTGCAGCATCACAGCCATATTGTTCTATAATTTCCATTGGTGATACACCATTAGTAGAACTCTTACTCATTTTCTTGCCTGTTGAATCCAAAATTAGACCACTGCCCATTTTTCTTATAAATGGATCCCTAGTGGGAACAACCCCAATATCAAATAAGAAATTTTGCCAAAAAAATGCATATAAAACATGTCTTGTAATATGTTCAGTTCCACCAGTATAGCAATCTACACTTCCCCAATATTTTAATTTTTCAAAATCAGCAAATTTTTTGTTGTTATGAGGATCACAGTAACGTAACCAATACCAACTTGAACCGGCCCAATTTGGCATTGTATCTGTTTCTCTTTTTGCTCTGCCACCACATCTTGGACAAGTTGTATTAACCCATTCATCTATCTTTGATAATGGAGAACTTCCATCTGAATTTGGCATAAAATCTCTTGTATAAGGTAATTTTATTGGCAAATCTTCTTCATTAACTGGTACAATACCACACTTATCACAGAATACTACGGGAAAAGGTTCTCCCCAATATCTTTGTCTATTAAATGACCAATCTTGCATTTTATAGTTTACTTGTTTCTTACCTACTCCCATTGTAATGAGCATATTAGATATTGCTTGTTTTGCTTCATTTATATTCATTCCAGTAAATTCTAAAGAGTTTAATAATTTATAGTTTCCTTTTAAGTATTCAGTTTTCTCTATAGCATTATTACTAATATCACCTTCTATAACTTGTATTATAGGAATATTAAATTTTTTTGCAAATTCATAATCTCTTTGATCATGTGCAGGAACTGCCATAACCATACCCGTGCCATAATTAGCTAAAACAAAATCCGCTATATAAATTGGAACTTTTGCATTGTTTACAGGGTTTATGGCATATATTCCATCTAAGATGCATCCAGTTTTTTCTTTTTGATCTGCTATTCTTTCTAATTCGCTTCTATAAGAAGTATGTCTTTTATATTCTAAAACTTTATCATAATTTTTTATTAATTTTTTATTTGTTTCTATAAATTTATGTTCTGGTGCCATTACTAAAAATGTAATGCCATATATAGTTTCAATACAAGTGGTGAAAATATCTTCTACTGCCACTTTATTACCACTTTCATCTACGATATCAAAAGATACTTGTATTCCTTCAGATTTTCCAATCCAATTTCTTTGAAGTTCTTTTAAATTTTCATTCATATTAATTCTATCAACATTTCCAAGTAACTTTTCTGAATACTCTTTCATTTTTAGATACCATACCCATCTTTCTTCTTGAACGACTTTTCCATGACATCTGTCACATATTCCATCTTGGCTATCTTCATTTGATAAAACCGTTTTGCAGTTAGGGCAAAAGTTAACTGTACCTTTTTCCTTATATGCTTTACCATTTTTTAAAAATTGTAAAAATATCCATTGTGTCCATTTATAATAATCCTCATCGCTTGTGGCAAATGCTCTATCAAAATCAAATGATAACCCCAATTTTCTAGATTGTTCCATTGCTCTTTTCATACCAACGGCAACAAATTCCTTTGGATCTATTCCTGTTTTAATTGCAGCATTTTCGGCAGGTAATCCAAACGAATCACCTCCTATTGGAAATAGAACATTATAACCTTGCATTCTTTTCATACGAGCCAAAGCATCTGCTGGAACAGTACCTTTCAAATGACCCAAATGAAGATTTCCACTTATGTTAAAAAATTCATATAATACATAGTATTTTGGCTTCGTGGGATGGAAGTCAATTGCTTTGAAAGGCTTTTCTTCTTCCCATTTTTTTTGCCATTTTTCTTCTATTTCCTTAAAATTATACATATAAATTCTCCTTTCGATTTAATAAGATAAATAATAAAATCTTTCTTTATTATATACTATTAAATTCCTTTTTTCAATATTTTAATTTAATTAAAAATAACTTCTAAATTAATCTCATTATCATTACAATCAAGTTTTGCTTCTGCACCTATAGGCAGTGTAAAGCTTGGAAAGACATGTCCGAAATCTAAATTAGATGCAATTGGAATATCATATTCTTTAAAATAATCTTTCAGAAAGTCATTAATATTTTGATTCATTTCTTCTGTGTCAAATTTTCCAAATATTATTCCTTTTACTATATTAAAAACACCATTTAATTTCATACATTCCATGTACGAACAAAATTCATTAATATTTGTTTCACAATCTTCTAAAAATAGAATGGAATTTTTAAATATATCAATAGGAAGATACTCTGTTCCTAATATTAAAAGTATAGTAGATAAATTACCACCTATCAATTTACCCTTACATTTTCCATTATTAATTATATTCCAATCATTATTTTTACATCTTCTATTTTTAATTCTAGGTTTCTTTTCTAGCTCTTTCCAATCAATAAACTCATTAATTATATAAGGTGATGATAAATATTTAAAATTTTTATGCTTATAGCAATTTAAAAAGCTGCTTTTTGTATATTCATCAATTCCCCCATAATCACACAAATTAACTGTATATGTAGGACCATATAACATTATTACCTTAGTTTTTACATATATTGCTAATAGAAGTGCGGTTATGTCACTTGACCCACAAAAAGTAATATGTTTTTTCTTTATCATTTCATAATCAATAAAATTAAGTAATTGAACTGATAAGTATCCTCCTATTGAAGCAATTATTAAATCAACATCTTCTTTGATTATTTTATTTATTTCTTCTACTCTTTCTAAAACGGAATTTTTAGTGTAATTATTTTCTCTTATTGCTTTTTTTGAAAAAACAGGATTTAAGCCAATTTGTTTTAAATTTTCAATTCCTGTCTCTGTTCTGTTTGGAAAATAACTAAGTACATTGTTAGATGGAGAAATAATTCCAACTTTTTTCATTTTGTTCTCCTTTTACTTTTATATAGGTTTAAAATTAATTCTGATCCTATACCTGACACAACTGAAGTTTCTTTATTATCTCTTAATATTTTGCTATTCCAATCAGGAACACCGCCATCACACAAAGGAATAAAAACACCATTTTCTTCCGAATATATATGAAAACATGAACCTGTATAATATCCTAAGCCACCTTTTCTATCCATTTCAATATAAAAATTAACGTCCGGGTATTTATCTTTAAGATCAATAATTATTTTAGAAAGATAATTTATATATAATTTGATTAAATTAAGTCTATAAACTTTGATTTTATTTTCTGATAAATCAGAATACTCTGAAATTTTTGAAGGTATATTAATGCCTAATTCATTAAATAAATCAAAATCGTTAAATGAGTTTTTAGTAATTATTTCTCTTTCAATAAAATTATTTTTAATAAAATGCTCTATTATATTTATATGGCACAATCCTACGTTTAATTTTCCTAAAGAAAAATCTTGAGCTTTCAATTTTAATAATACATTTACCCATAACTCAATATGTTCTTTTAACTTATCATATTCAAAATCAATATTTTTCCTTCCTGCTGTTAATATAGCAAACTGTCCAAAATGTTGTAAATATCCTTTTTCTTTGTCAAATCTTTGCATTCTTAATACTTTTTTTATAGTAGCCAAATTGACTTCCTCATTAATAAATTCTGGTTTGTTATATAAAGATTTCCTTCTTTTGCAAGCTTCTAATGTTAATGCAGTTGTTGCATCACTACACACTTCAGAATTTTTTATCGTTGTAAGTATATTTTTTTGACTTAAATTAGTGAAACTAGAATTTGCACCAAATGGTACTATCGGAGACAATTCTATAGCTTCATACTTTTCTGGTAAGCAGTCAATAAATGTCTCATTATATTTATTGATTACTCTCAAATCCATTTTACTAGGACAATAAAATTCATAATTATCAATGTATTTTTGTAAAGTATCATAGCACTGTATTTTCTTACTTCTTCTTTGATATATTTCTAACATAAGTGTATTTAATGTTCTATTATCAAGATTTACCAAATCTTTTATTGATAAATCTTGATATTTCTTGAAATATTCTTCACTTATATTTTTCATTTCAAATCATGCTCTTCTTTCAAAAGTGACAATTCTACTAAATTAATACTCTTTCCATCAATAATGTATCTATTACGAAGAATGCCTTCTTTAGTAAAGCCATTTTTTTCTAATACTCTTGAAGAAGCAACATTAAATTCGAAACATTGTGCAGTTATTGTATTAAATAAATCTAAGGAAAATAAATAATCTAATATAGCTTTTATTGCTTCAGTTGCATATCCATTATTCCAATATTTTCTACCAATGTTATATCCTATTTCGCAAATACGATTATTTAGATCTTTTCTTACTACTGTTATACTTCCAATTGGAAACATATCTTTTAACTCAATAACCCAATTAAAAACATTATCTTCTTTATATTCTTTTATCCACATTTCAATCAGTTCTTTAGTGTCGTCAGGACTTTCGTGTTTTGGCCATCCTGCATTTTTTGCTACATTTTCATCTGAGGCCCAGTTATCAAACATTTTTTGATAATCTTTTTCTTCAAACTTTCTTAAAATTAATCTACTTGTTTCTATTTTTTTTGTACTATTTTTCATATTTTTCAATCCTTTCACTATGATATAATTCTGGATCATTAAATATATCTGATTCTTTTCTTCTTATAATATATATTGTAAATCCCATATGACTATTGTTTTCATTAAATAAATGCATATATTTATAATAACGTTCTTTTAATTCTTGCATACTATCTTTGCTTAATAATTTCAAATGTTCTCTAGACAAGATATTTTTACAAAAGCTATCTATTTCCTCATCAGAACATTTTTTAAATTTAAAATCTATTGCTTCAAACACTTCATCATTTTCCCTTAAAAAAAAGTTTTGCCAATCTTCTTTATATTGTGCTTTTATATTAACCTGAATTGCTTTTCTCACATTCTCAATTAAATCATCACTTGGTGTTTCCAAATAATACATTGGTACAGCAACTAAATATCCATTAGGTTTTAAAACTCTCCAATACTCATTTAAAGCCGATTCTCTATTGTTTACTAGAGATGTAACATTACCTGCAAATACAACATCAAAAATGCCATTATCAAAACTCATACTTGTTGCATCATCTAATTGAAATTTTACTTTATCAAGTTTAAATCTTCTACATCTTTCTGTAGCTGTTTTAATACTTTCATCATTTATGTCTATACCTATTACTTCACAATTTAATAATCTTCCAAACTCTAAAGCAGTATGTCCAGTACTTGTCCCTATATCCAAAATTTTAGTACTATTATTTAAATTTAGCATTCTTGAAACTGTTTTTATAGTATTTAGCCCTCCTGGGGTTCTATTGGTTTCTCTAACTAAACCAATTATTTCATTATAACTCATATTTTTAATATCTTCTTTTGTTAATTCTTCTATTTTTTTCATTCTATCTCACCTTTCCTTTATAAATTTTTTAATATTTTTTGATAATATTTTGCTTTTTTCTTCAAAAGACAAACCGAGCATTTCAATTCTTTTTATTGTATTCCAATCATATTCATAATTATTTATATCTTTTGTGTTCCAAGGATAATCTATATCAAAAATTAATTTATCTATATCAAATCTATCAAAACAATATTCTAAATAATTATTAGTTTTTTGTTCGGTATAGCCATCAATACTTAACATCATATCAGGTCCTATACCAACCACATATCTATTGTCTTTATTTATAATATCAATACATTTTTTCGAAAGTCTTGCCGCATGTGCAAAATAACTTTTGATATCATATTTTTTTAAGCATTCTAACCAATTGAAAGCACTATTGTAAGATAATACATTTTCTTGATTACTAAAATCTGTATGAATAATAATAGGAATTTTTAAATACTCTAGTATTTCAAAAAATTCTTTATTAATCTTTTGTGGAATTACTCCGCAGGCAACACCATGAATTTTAAACATCTTTGCCCCACGATTTATGTTTTCTACTAAATCATCATAAGAATAATAATATGGATGAATTATTGGAACAAAATTAAACTTTAATTCATTATTTTGCATACATAAATTATAAATATAATCATTTGACTTTTTATAAGGATTATTTCCTAACTTATTAGGAATATATATTTTATCACCATTAATTTTTTCATTAACTTTATAATGTTTAATATCTTCTCCAATTATTTCATAATAAGAAAGTATAGTTTTTGAACCATCTTTATTCATTATAACAGGGCAAGGAACAGACATTGCAAATACTTCATTTATATCACAATGGTTATAATTAATATAATTATGTGGGTCTCCATAATTTAGCCAAAAATTATCTTTTCCAAAATGACTATGTGAATCAATTATGTATATTTTTTTTTCATTGTGATAACTGCTTCCTTCTTGACTCATATTAGTACCTAATAACATATAAATCATTTTTCCTTATTTTTTATGGTACAATGTTTTCCCCATTGAACCTTAAACAAATTTGCATATTTCTGATATCGTCACATTTTAAAACCCACATAAGGAATCTTTCAGTTCCCATACCAAATCCAGATGTCTTTAATGGCTTTATTTTCTTCATATTTAAGTACCATTCATATTCTTGAATATTAACTTTGTGATAATTTAGTGATTCAAGCAATTCTTTATAGCCTTCATGTCTTTCTCCACAACCCACTGTTTCGCCAATTCCCATTAAAAGATCGGCATTTTTAGTAGTACCTTTATTTTTTTTGTCAATTTTTTGATAAAATGGTACCGCTAGAATATCATAATTTGTTATCCATACTATTCCATTATATAAATTCATTATTTCTTTTTCGCCTTTTCTTGTTATATTTCTCCATCCATCATTATACTCAATATAATTTTCTATATTGTCATTATGAATTTCTTTTAATTTCTTTTCTGCTTCATCAAATGTAATTCTTGGAAAATGTCCTTTAAAATTAGCTATAGTTTCTATATGTGAAATATCTCCTATTAATTCTTTAATTTCATTTCCTAATTGTTTAACTATTACTTTTGATAAATGTTTAATATACTTTTCTACCAAATTCATAACATCATCTAAATTGCCAATTATTTCTGCCTCACTATGATAAAACTGACATAAATGTCTTTCGTCAGCTTTTTCACCTCTAAACGATGGCATAATGTAATATACCCCTTTATCTGTTAATCTGCAACCATATTCTAATAAAAATTGCATTGAATCCGCCAAATAAGTATCCACACCTTCAAGTTTAATTTTTACCGGCGAAGAGTCACTTCCTCTTCCCATTGGACTTGAAATTGATCCTGTTGTTATTGGTAAATGAATTGCTAAAATATTTCTTTTTTGATAAAATTTCATGGTTTCTACTGATAATATATTTTCCAATTTTATTAATAGTTTATACCATGGCTCATCTAAAGCATTAATATAGTGATTTTTTTTATCTTTCCAAGTGTTTGGTACATATTCTTGTTTCATTTAATTTTCCTCCTATCTACATTTAGTTTTTTTAATGAGAACACTATAAACTCATACTTTATTAATTACCCTTAAATTCTTTTATTCTTTTCTTAGCTTTAGTAGTAACTGCTTTGGTAATCCACTCTTCTCTTGGTCCAAATGACAAGTCATCTCTTATTATTCTTACTCTATCATTATTCTTAAGTATATAGTCTACATCTTTATATTCATCATTTACTACTGCTCCTATCATGGTATAACCTATATCTGATTCTAAGTTAAAAGCATAATCTATAATAGTAGATCCTTTAGGTAATTCTACTATTTTTCCATCAGTACCATAAATATATACTTTAGATGAGAATAATTCATTTTTTATTTGGTTTACAAATTCTTGATTATCTGCGAACACTGAATTTATTTCTAATAGTGAACTAAAGAATTGGTATTTATTTTTTAAGTCTTCTTGCATTATTTTTCTAGCATTTCCTTTATTTATATCAAAGTATGCTGTTAATCCAAAGGAGGCTATTTTATCCATATCAAATGTTCTTATTTGAGTTTGTACTAGTTTTCCTTCTTCTCCAAATACTGTTGTATGCAAACTACTATACATATTTGTTTTGGGATTACATATATAATCTTTAAATTTACTATTTATTGGATGATACAAATTATGTACATATCTTAATGTTTTATAACAGTCATCTATTTCATCTACCATTACTTTTAGCGAGAATAAATCATGTATATCTGATAATCTTTCTCCTGCACTTAGTCTTTTATATATTCCATATATATTTTTTGTTCTTACTTTTATTTCATTTGGTATATTATTATCTTTTAATATGGTTTCTATTTTATATTTCATCTCTAATAATATATTTTTATTTTCTTCTTCTAATCTTTTGTTTTTTTCTAATAAACTCATATAAATATCTGGTTTTAAATATCTAAATGATAAATCTTCTAATTCACTTTTTATTCTATATGCTCCTATATAGTAAGCTAGTGGTACAAAGATATCTATTGTTTCTAATGAATTTTCTTTTTGTTTGAACTCTGTTTTATATTCTAATGTTCGCATATTATGAAGTCTATCAGCTAATTTAATTATTATTATTCTAACATCACTTGTTATTCCTGTAATTATTTTTCTAGTATTAGCAAGATTTTGTTCTTGTTTGGTAGAGAAATTTAATTTACTTATCTTTGTTACTCCATCTACTAGTGAAGCTATTACTGGATTAAAGTCATGTGATATATCCTCCTTTGTTATATGGGTATCTTCTAATGTATCATGAAGTAATCCAGCACATACTGTGTCTCTATCAGCATGCATACTTGCAAGTATATATGCTACATTTAGTGGATGGGTTATATAATCTTCTCCACTTTGTCTTTTCTGACCTTTATGTAATTCTTCAGCATAGTAATATGCTTTCTTTATAATTTCTACTTCTTCTGGATTATATTTTTTTATTACATTTATTAAATCATCGATAGTAAGAGTATTCATCTTTCACCTCCATAATATAACAAAAGAGCAGCACTCCAAGCAGACGACAGAATATTAGTCGCATGCAGAGTACTGCCCTTTTGTTTTAATAATATTTTTGTAGTAGCAGAAAAATATGTCAGCTAAATAATTTCTAACATTACTAAGTATAGAATTAATATTTAACACAACATATTTATCCATAACTATTCACTCCCTTTTTTGAATAATTTAGATTAATTCTATAACTTTTTAGAATGCTTGTCAACCCCTTTTTTGACAATTTTTACCAAAAAGCCTATTTTCTTAATTATAAAGGCTACTTTCTCTAGAAAATTTCATTGAATACATTAAAAGAGAACTATTTCCAGTCCTCTAAATATCATTTTATTTATTATTAGTTTTTTAGTTTGCCAACACTACTTTACAAAGAATCTACAATTTAAACTCTTTCTGTGTCAATGCGTGTAAATGACAATCAATTATTTTTTATTTTCCATTTTTTCCCCTTTTACTATTTTAATTTTCTTCTTCATGAAGTAAAGCATATTTTTCTATTTGACTATTTATCAATTCATAATCATTTCTATAATCTAATCCTATAGCAATCTTAACCCTTGCTAAAGTTTCATCTCCTTTGCTTTTCTTATATTTTTTTGATTCATATTACCATTTTGTTAAGATTATTATAACATATATTTAAAATAAGTACTATTATTTTAAGTACTTATTTATTTTATTCATTAAATCATCTTTATCTATTGGTTTAGTAATATATTCTATGAAGTTACTATCTTTATAGATATCATCATATATTATATTATTATTTTTAGTAAGTAATATTACTTTAGCATTAAAGCCTTTTATCTTACTTAATTTATTCATTAAGCTTATGCCATTTATATATGGCATATCTTCTTCTAGTAAAATTAGATCATATTTTGTTCCTTTCCTTATTTTATCTAATGCTTCTTTACTTACACTAATATTATCATATAAAATATTATGTTTATCTAATATTTTATTTATTAATTTCACAGTAGTATTATTATTTTCTATTATTAATATTTTTTTATTATTTACATAATTATCATAGTTATCTTTACCACTATTATATATTTTTTGATCTAATATTATAGTTACTATAGTTCCTTTATTATATTCACTATTTATTAGTAAACTACCTCCTAATATATTTATTATTTTTCTAGCTCCATATAAAGTATTTTCTTCTTTAGTATTTTTATTTAGGCATTTATCTATATCTTCATCTTTTATACCAATACCTGAGTCTTCTATTTTTATAATTAATCTAGCTATATCTTTTTTTAATATAGTATTTACTGATAACTCTACATATCCTTTAATAGTATATTTATATGAATTAGATAGTATTGTATTTAATACATTCTTTAAGTTTATACTATCTCCATATAAGTATTCTGGTATATTACTATCTATATTGAATCTAAAATCTATATTTTTATTATTATATAAGTCTTTATATTTACTTATTATTTCTTTAAATAATAATTTTATATTATATTTATTATTTACTGTTTTAATATTTATATTATCTATTACATCTATATTATAGATATTATTAGCCATACTATATAATTTGTTATTAGAAGATATTATTTCTCTAGCATAGTATTTGTCTTCTTCTAGATTATTACTATTTAATATTATTTCTGATGATTTATTAATTTCTCCCGCTACTGTTTTTACATCATTCATCATATTATAGATAAGCATACTTTTATCTTCGTTAGCGGCATCTGCTCTTTTCTTGGATAGATGTATTTCTTCTAGTAATTTCTTATCTGGGTTTTCTATTGTGAAGTACATTATTACTGTTATGAATGTTTCCATAAATGTTGCTAATAATAGTTCTGGATAGTTCATTTGAATGAAACCTGTAACACTACCTAGAAAAATGAATATATATAGCGGTAAATATTTTTTGTTCTTTATTTTTTTGTTGTTTTTTAGTATACATATTATCATTGATGTGATAACTAATATAATGAATATATATACTATATTAACAGCAGGTCCATATGAGTACATTACATATCCGTTTTCTACTTTAAATTGTAATGGTAATATTATTGTTATTAAACTAAATAGAATATATATGCTAATAAATATTTTATTTAGTTTTTTACTAGGTTTATTATCATTAATTAGTGTTACATAAAATACATATAATGTAAAAATAGTATTCCATGTTATTAGATATAATAGAAATAGTTTATTTAATATTGTGTAAAATAATAAATGATTTTCTATATACCCTGCAAATATAGTACAGAATATTTCTAATATTATTCCTATAAAATTTACTATGATTAATTTTGCATAAATATTGTTTTCTTTTAAATTTATTCTTTTCTTTGAGAAAAAAGCTATCATTAGTAGAATACTATAAAATAGACTTACTATTGTAAAGAAAATTGTTATATTTACTTTTATATTCATTTTTACACTCCTATTCTATTTTAATTATATAATAATTTATTAAAAAAAGAAAGATTATTTCTTTCTTACAAGTGTTTTTACTTTTTGATTTGATTCTTCTTCTAATTTTTTATAGTCTATTTTACCTACTGTAGTTAATGGAAAACTATTTCTAAATAGATAGTTTACTGGTACTGCATATGATGGTAATTTTTTTAGACACTCTGTATTTATTTCTTTTTTTATTATTTCTTCTTGCATTTTATATTCTTCTTTTAATATTATATGTGCTTCTGGAATACTACCATAGGTATCATCATCTATGGCTATTATACAGCAGTTTTCTACAGCTTTATTTTCGAATATTACTTTTTCAATTTCTGATGGGTATATTTTGAAGCCTCCACTTATAATCATTCTTTTGATTCTCCCTGTTACATAAATGAAACCATCTTCATCCATATATCCTAAGTCGCCAGTGTGAATCCATTTAGTATTATCTTTGTGTGCTTTTAATACCTTTCTTTCTTCTTCAATATTATTTAGATATCCTAACATTGTTGTAGGTGACTCTATATATATTTCACCTTCTTCATAATATTTTAATTCATCTTCTGTTCCTGGCTCAAATATGCCTACGTTGTTTTTGACTAATGGTATTCCAACGCTTCCTAATTTATTTATGTTACCAACGCAAGCTACTGCTGCTGATCCAACTTCGGTTAGACCATAGCCTAATTCTATTACAGCGTTTGAATTATGTTCTTTAAAGAATTTGTTATGTTCTTCTTCGGTTTTTATATTCATACTGTCTCCTCCAGAACCAGGATGTTTTAAAAAGCTTAAATTGCTTTTTTTTACTCTTTCATCATTTTTATAATTTTCCCAATATGTTGGTACCGCTAAAACATTGTTTGGTTTATATTTAATCATGAATTCAGTAAATTCTTGGGGTGATAGTATTGGAGCTATTATATTTGTTAATCCTAGGCATAATGGCATATGGATAGCTCCTAAAATACCATAAGCTACAAATGGTACAATGTCATTTAGAAATGTATCTGCCTTTATGTATGTATTAAATGCTTGGAACTGAAGAACCATAGCATTAAAGTTTTCATTAGAAAGTTTTACTGTTTTGGGTGTTCCTGTTGTTCCTCCGGTATGAACTAAAGCCGCTACCATATTCTTCTTATATCTAGGATATCTAGAATAACGATATTTAGGAACATTCATTAAATCATTCCATGTCATATATTTATTTTTCTTCTTTATTTCATCTATCTTACTATATAAAGTACTATCTTCTTTTCTAGATTTCTTTTCTGCTAATACATTAAATGGAAATAATACTGAATTATATGGACTTAATGTAATAACATTTTCTACTATATTATCAATATCTTCATCTTCCATACATTTATCAAACTCAGGTAAAAAATTATCCATTACTACTACTGTACTTGATTTTACTTCCATAAGATATTTTTTTATTTGTTTATAATCGCTTCTTACGTCTATTGGATTTATTATTGCTCCTAGTTTATTTAAGGCGTAAAATAATATTTCAAATTCGGGATTAGCAACTGATATAACTGTTACTACCTCTCCTTCGATTATACCAAGATTGTATAATCTTCTTGATGTTTCATCTATCATATCTATAAAGTTTTTATATGTTATTTTTTTGCCATAATATTCTATTGCTTTTGTATTTAGATTATCTTGGTTCTCACTTACCATATATTGATATGCTGTTAACTCTGGTATTTCTTTAGTTATTGCTTCTCTGCTATAATATTTTTGCCATGGTTTATCAATACTAGCATATCCTGTTATTTTATTTTCTTTGTCTAATTTATAGTTTTTATTCATTTCACTATAAATATCAATATTCTTTATCATTTGGTATTCCCCCTTTAAATAATTGATATACGTATTATATTATTCTATTTCTGATTAGTCAATCATTTTAATAATTCTTTATATTATTAATTAATTTAATTACTTCATCATAATTTTCATCTAGCAATTCTAAACGATATGATCTTATTCCTATTTTTTTATAATAGTCTATTTTATCTAAATAATTAAGATTTTTGTGGTGCATAATATGAGTTATACAATTATCATGTAATATTCTATATTTATTTTGATGAATATCTTCTAGATAATATATATCTTCTTTGGTACATGGACAAGATGACATTTCTTTTATAGGACATGATTTTGTTATCATTAATTCTGGTTTACCATAGACTATTATTTCTACTTTATCTTTTATATAGTCTTCTAGAAGATTATAATTTATTTCAGGAGATAGTGTTACTCTTTTGACATTATTATCTAATAGATATTTTATACTATAATTATTTACAACATTTAAATAATAATCTGAAATAATATTTCTATCTTTATATTTATGTACTCCTCCTAATTCGGTAACTAATATATTTTTAGCATCATAATTATAGTTATTTACTACTCTTGGTAATCTTAAATACACTTTATTGTTATCCTTGTATTTGTTATATAACTCTATGGAAGGAGTATATATTCTATCTACATTTTGAGATATTGATGCTTCTAGTTGTTCTTTTGTTCTTACTAATACTGATACTTCATAATTATAATTTTTTTCTTCGTTATAATTTAGTTTTACATCATTTATTATTATCTTTCTTTTTACTTTTGTTCTTGCCTCTACTAACTTACATGTTAATTCTCTTCTTATATTGTTTATTTCTTTCATATTTACAAATATGTTCTTTTTTATATCTATATTTATGGTATCTATAATAAATGGTGTATTTCCTAGTTTTGATATTTTTTCTTTTATTTCTTCTTTAGTAGTATTTCTAGTAAGTGGTACTTCTACTGGTAGTACTGATGATACTTTATTATTATCTTTGTCTTGGAATGTTATAGATAAGTTATTGTCTTTTTCTTCTATGTTTATATCTATTTTTATTTTCTTTTCACTAATAGATAGTATTTCTTTATCTAGATATGGACTTGATGTTTTTACTAATATGTCTTTATCTTTTAGATTTATTTTGTTGTCTAGATAAATTATATCTCCTTTACTGGCTTTATTTATAAGAAGATTTTTTTCGTTATAAATAAAGTTAGCAATCATACCTTTATTTGACTGTTTGAATCTTAGTCCATCTTCTTGATATAGATTATCTGATAGTTTTATTTTTATTTTCTTTGGTGTTATATCTATTACTTTTCCTATTTCTAATCCTTGATGATTTGATGATGATATATTCATTACTTTATCACTGAATAAATAACCATTTGTAAAACTTCTATTAAATAGTATTTTTAAATTGTTTTCTTCTTCTTTGGTTATTATTTCTTTGTTATTTTTTTGATAATTATCTATTAGTTTTCTATATATTCTTGTTATATATCCTACATATGAAGGGGACTTCATTCTACCTTCTATTTTGAAACATGTTATATCTGAATTCATTAATTTATCGAAATTATGGATGGTATTTAATTCTTTAGTACTTAAAAGATATTTATCTTCATTACTTATATATTTACCATTCTTTATTAATTTATATGGTAATCTACAAGGCTGAGTACATTCTCCTCTATTTCCACTTCTACCACCATTTAGACTACTAAAAAGACAACAACCACTATAGGAATTACATAGGGCTCCATGAATAAATACTTCTTTTTCGATATCGACGTTAATATTTTCTATTTGTTCTAAAGTCATTTCTCTATCTAATACTATTCTTGTTACTCCTAAATCTTTTAAGGCTTTTATACCTTCATTATTATGGTTATGTAATTGGGTTGAAGCATGAATTTCAAAATTTGGAAATGTTTGTCTTACTAAAGATATCATTCCTATATCTTGCATTATTAGTGCATCTACTCCGATTTGATATAGATATTTTATATATTCTATAAATTCTTCTACTTCATTATTATATATTATTGTATTTACTGTTATATATATTTTTACACCATAAAGATGAGCATATTCTACTGCTTCTTTTAATTCTTCATTGGTAAAGTTTCCAGCAAATGCTCTAGCTCCAAATGATTTTCCTCCTAAATAGCAAGCATCTGCTCCATTATTTATAGCGGCTTTTAAACATTCTATATTTCCAGCGGGACTTAATAATTCTTTCAAGTTTTCACCTCTTTCATATAGTATAGCATATTTTTAGGCAAAATAAAAGAATGCATTCTCTGACAAGTAATGCATTCCCAAGTTTCTGAATAACTACTCGGAATTAATGTCAGTTAATTCAAAATAGCTTCTTATCTTCGAGTTTCTCTCTCATACATATATGTACATCCAATAGATAGATAAGAATTAAGGCCTCTACCTCAATACCCAAACAAATATACTCGCAAAGCATAAAATTTCTAAACAGTAAAACTTCTACCATCAAGATTTGATACCCTTACAAATGTTATCTTTATTGAAGATAAATTATAGGTTTTTTTTTATGCTTTGCTTTGTATGTTTATCTATTAGACAATTTAAGTGTAAACCATTTTTTTACAAATGTCAAGTGTTTTTAATAAAAAAATGAAAAAATGTCATTTTTTTTCTATTTGTTCAATTATTTGTCTTATTTTCCTGAATCTATGATTTAGTCCTGACTTACTTATTTCATTTCCTGTTTCTAGGGATATTATTTCTGCTAATTCTGATAGAGAGCTCTCTTTATATTTCATACGATATTCTATTACTTGTTTTAATTTATCATCCAATAAATCTACCATATCTAATTCATATAGTTTTTCTATATCTTTTATTTGTTTATTAGCGGTCATAAATACTTTATCAATATTTGCTTGTTCACAATTATTTAGTCTGTTTGTCATATTTTTATGATCACGATATATTCTTATATCTTCGAAGTACATTACTGCTGAGAAGGCTTTTATTATTCTTAAGAAGTCGGATATTTTCTCAGCTTCTTTTATATATACTGTATAATTTTTTTCTCTTTTTATTATTTTACTATTTAAATCATAGGTATTTAATAGTTTATTTACGTACTCTGAATATTCTTTTGTATCTAATATGAATTCTAAATGATACCTTGATGTTTTAGGATCGTTTACTGAGCCTGATACTAGGAATATTCCTCTTAAATATGCTCTTAATGAATCTTCATCTGATATTATATATTCTTTTGGTATACTTAAATATTTGTTATTATCTATTATTGAGAGATCCTCTAGTAATTCTTTATTTTTTTCAGTTATATTTAATATATATGTAAAGCCTTTACCTAGTTTTTTATTTCTTATGGTTATTTTTGGTGTTATACCGTATATATTTTTTATTAATTTAAATGTTCTTCTGGCAACTGCATTGCTTTCTATTGTTATACTTATATTTGGTGTTATGGTAGCAGCTATACGCATGATAGCTGATAGTTCTGATATATCTTCTAATCTTGTTGTTTCTAGTCTTGATACTTCTTCTTTTACTGTACTTGTAAAACTCATATTATTCTAACTCCTTTACAATATAATTAAATATAGCTAAAGCAGTACGATATGGATTATGTCTTACTTTATCTTCTTCTATTTCTAATAGTTTATCTTCTATAATTTCAACATTTAAGTCTTTTAATTTTGCATAATCTGTTTCAATAGGACTTGCTTGTTCCTTTACGTATCTTTCTTTTATATTATCTGGTACTACTTCATTATTTACTAATACAGTATCGATAAAATTATCTTCAACATAGGAATTTATTTTGTTTATGCAATCTGATACTTTATAATTATCTGTTTCTCCGTGTTCGCTCATTATATTGCATACATACATTTTTTTAGCTTTAGAGGTTTTTAATACTTCTTTTACTTCTTCAGATAACAAGTTTGGTATTATACTTGTATATAAACTACCTATACCTAATATTATTAAATCTGCTTCTTTTAGGGCATTTAATACTTCTTTGGTTGGTGTTACTTTGTTTTTATATTCTATATAGTCTATTTCTTGTCCTGCTTTGGTTATTTTGCTTTCTCCTTCTATTATATGACCTTCTTTGGTATGGGCTATTAATATTGGATTATCTTCAGTAAATGGTAATATTCTACCTTTTATATTGAATATTTTTGATAATGATGTTAATGATTCTGTTAAATTACCTGTTATATTATATAAAGCCGCTAATAAGAGATTGCCTACTGGATGGTTATTTAAATTACTATCAGTAGTGAATCTATATTGTAATAATTCTTCTATTAATGGTTCTACTTCTGATAATGAAACTAATACATTTCTTATATCTCCTACGGCAAATATATCAAATTCTTCACGTAATTTACCACTTGATGATCCGTCATCTGCTACAGATACGATAGCAGTTATATCTAAAGGAAATTGTTTTAAGCCTCTTAGTAGTACTGATAGACCTGTTCCTCCTCCTAAAACAACTATTTTTTTCATATTCCACCTCTTAACCATTATACTATAAATTATTTTAAAAATAAAGTATTGTTACTTATATGAAAGAAAAAGAAGATAATTTTGTTAATTTTCTTCTTTTGACTTTCTTTTTTCTTGTATTTGGGAATTTATATCTAATATTATTTTAGATGGTACTATTTTGATTAAGAAGCGATTTAGTTTCATGTTTGGTGGAACTATTATTAGTTTATTTTTGAACATACCATCTATAGCTATTTTACTTGCATAATCACTTGTTAATGATGAGATGTTAAACTTTACATCTGCTACATTATTGAAATTAGTATCTACGGGTCCTGGACAGAATATGGATATTTTGACATTTGAATTATCTTTTCTTAATTCTTCATATATTGCTAATGATAAGCTTACTATATAGTTTTTAGTAGCGTAATATGTTGCCATATATGGTCCTGGCATTAATCCTGCCATTGAAGCTACATTTAGGATTCTTCCATAATTTCTTTTGGTAAAATCTTTTAAGAATAGTTTTGTTAGTATATGATATGCTTTTATATTTAAATCTATCATATCCATTTCTTTATCTAAACTTGTTTCGGTAAATTTACCTGCATCACCAAAGCCAGCATTATTTATTAATATATCAATATTTTCGTCTTTTACTTTATTATATAATTCTATACAATCTTCTTCTTTAATTAGATTATAGCCATAGGTAGCAATGACATTTTTATCATCTTTAAATATTTTATCTAAATTTTTTTTGTCTTTGGATACTAATATTAGTTTGTAATCAAAACTAGATAAATACTTAGCCATATCTCTTCCCATTCCAGAAGAAGCCCCTGTTATTAATACTTTCATTGTTAATCCTTTCTATTAAAAGAAATAATCACTAGTGATTATTTTTCTTCTAATTTATCTATTACTTCTTGTGCTGCTGAAATTACTTTTTCTCTTAAATCGTTAGCCATTCCCTCAAGCACTGGAGTACCTTTTTCTTTAGCTAGTTTTACTAAATCTTCTGCTTTATCTTGTAATTCTTTTCCTTTTTTCTTAGCAGCTTTTAGTACTTTTTCTTTATTTAAATCTTCGATACCATTTGTTACTTCTTCTACTTTATCTTTGAATTCTTTCTTGATATCTTCTACTTTCATTTGATCAACATCTTTGATGATATCGTCAATTTTTTTCTTGATATCCCTTCTTAAATCTGATCCTTTTTTAGGGGCAAATAATAGTGCTAATCCTGCTCCTACTGTTGCTCCTAATGCTATTTTTCCTAATCCTTTTTTACTCATTTTTATCTTCCTTTCCTTTAAATAGTTTTTCTATTAATAAAGCTACACCATCTACTATTCTATCTGTTATTGCTGTAAACTTTCCTGTTACTAGGCCAACCATTTCAAATAGGCCATCTAGTGTTTTTACTTTTCCACTAATATTATCAACAACTTTCTCTATTTTATTCATTGTAATGATAAGCTTTATAGTTAATATTATTAATGTTACTAATAATATAGCACCTAAAATATATAATATTGTTGGTAAAACCATTTCCACTGTCATTATTTCTTATCCTCCTCTTCGTCATACATTGAATCTATTAGATTAAATATATCATTTGAATCATCGGTTTGTGTAATGTCTTCAGTGCCTTTTAATATTTCGTTTATATCTTCTTCATCATGAGTTAAACTTTCGAATTCTTTAGTATCTTCAAGAAAATCTTTATCTTCTAGCTTCTGCTTATTTTCTTTAGCTTTTATTGTTTGTCTTGTTTCTGGTTTTTCTTTTACTTCTATTTTTTCAGCTTTAGATTCTTCTTCATTGTGATCTACTATTTTTACTTCATCTGTTATATCTACTGTTTTTGGTTCTTCTTTTTTTGGTGGTTCATAACTTACGCCAAAGTCAAAATAGTTATCTTCAGCATCTCCTAATGATATGTCCTCTGCTGGGCCTTCTTCAGTCATACTTGCTAAAAGATTACTATTATCTATCTGTGGTTTTCTATCAGCATTTTTTGTTATTTTTACCTCTTGATATAGCTCACAATTTTCACACATAACATTTTTTAAATCATCAGTTAATGTACCAAAAGCTTTATTTCTTACTGTTTCGAAGTCAACCTTTCTAGATGGTCTTTGTATTTCATAAGAATTTTCATCTTGAACCTTTACTTCATCTTTAGTATAATTTTTATCTAATACTCCATATACAGGAGATATGACTGGAGTTGGTCTAAATTTTTTTGGTTTTGGTTCTTCTTTTTTAGCATATAACTCCGCTATTGGCTTTTCTCTTTCTCTTTCTTTTTGTAGAACATTTTGTTTACTATATCTTAAATCTGGAACTAAATCAGAATCATCCATATCAATTGGAAAAGCAAAGTTATTAGAAGTTCTTGTTTTTACAATTTCTCTATCACTTATAACATTTGTTTTAGGAACTGGTTCTTCTCTTTCTTCTCTTACTTTTCTTGCTTCTTCTCTTTTTTGTTCTTCTTCTATTTTATTACGCATAAAAGTAGGAAGTTTATGTTCTTCTTTTTCTTCTACTTCTATTTCTTCTGTTTCTACTACTTCTTCTTCATCAGAGAATAAGTCTTTTACTTTATCAAAAAATTTCATACTGTCTCTCCTTTTTAATATTCTGGTAAATCTGGTGTCTTATTTTCTTCCTCTTGAACATATTCACTTAAATACTCAGAAAACTTACTCTTGGTATTATCTGGTTTTTGTATTTTATATTCTTTATCAATATTTGAACCATGCTCATCTTCCAGAATTTTCTTTATTAGATTGTCATTATAATTGATACTATTTAATATAATCATACTATTTGCAAGAACATTCTCGATTTTTGTCTTTGGTACATAAGATTCTATTTTAGCATAATTATAAACTACTTTTATAAAGTATAAATCTTTATCTTCTGTTATAACTACATATCCTACTTTATCATCTTTATTTATTTTGTGATAATAGTAACTATTATTAATCATATTATCATCTAAGTTTAATGTATTGTGATAATAATAGCTCACAGAATCAACATATAAGTACATAAATGTATCTTCTGTTTTTAATTTTTGGTTATAATCTTTATCGTATACCTTTGATACTCCTAAAGGCAAATAATATGTATATCCTAAGGATGTTGTATTTTGATTATTATAATTATTATTTATAATTTTATCTATAATAATACTATAGTCATTAACATTGTCTATTCTAGTACATCCTACACATAGTATCAGTATTAATAATAGTATAATTTTTTTTTTCATATCATACCTCTTCTACATTATAACAAAAAAAGGTGGAAATTGAAATAGTTTTTTTTATTTTTATATAAAAAGGATAGTATTTATGGTACTTTAATTAATAATGTTACAGTTTGGAGACCTTAGGTTCTAAACTTTTTCTAATGACCTTAGACATTAGAAAACGGCGAGCAACAAAGTGTGAGACGAAAAAAAGCTTATTATTATAAGCTACTTTAATATTTTTACAAAGGATAATTCTATAAATCCTAAAGACATTAATATTAAACTATTAAATATAAATTTATTTTGAATAGTATTTGCTATGACAGATAAATTTATAGTACTAGTACTATTTTTTATCATATAACTTAGTACTATACTTATTATAATAGTTAATATGCTAGATAATATAGTTATCTCACTAGTTAATTTTAATACTAATTTTTTATCTTTAGTTACTATATATAGTATTATAGTTATGATTATTATAAATAAAATTATATATAACATATTAAGCTTCCTTCACTGATACTTCTAAATCATATAGAAAATCATTTATATCATCAGAATATATTTTACTATTTTCTAGTACTTTTTTCTTTAAATAGTATGGAATAGTATTATCATTATTAGTGGCTTCTTTAATCATATTATATATTTCATCACTTGTTAATTTGGAATTTATATTTTTATTTATTTTGTAATCAACTATTTTATTTAATACTATTTGTAATTTCTTATCTAATTCTTTAGAGTTTATTAATATATTCATTTCTTCTTCAGTAATATCTAGTGTATTTTTTACATCATAATATGTTTCGTTATATTCATTATTATCCTCTGTTAAAAGATCTTTAATGGTTATTTTATTTATTATTTCATTAACACCACTTTCACTTTTGACATTTATTATTACGGCATAAGTACTTGCTATGGTATATGCTAATGTTAATAATATTATTAGTAATACTACTAATAGTCTTTTTTTCATGTTATCACCATTATTATTATTTCTTTATTTATATTTATTATACAAAAAAAGAAATATAGTTTTGTTCTATATTTCTTGCATAACTGTTATTATCATTGGTTTGTTACCTGTTTCTTTTATTAGGTATTTAGATAATTCATCTCTAATTATATTTTTTACTTTGTTGTATTCGATATATTTTACTGATTTGGTATTCTTTATTATTATATCTTCAGATATTTTCTTTATTTCGTTTATTAATTCATATGAATCTCTTACATAGACAAAACCTCTTGTTAATACTTCTGGTCCAGATATTATCTCTTTTGTTTGTTTATTTAATGTTACGGATATTATCATTATACCGTTATCTGATAACATTTCTCTATCTTTTAATACTACTTCGCCAATATCATCTGATGAGTTTCCATCTATTAAAATAGATCCTGACGGTACCTTCTCAAAGGTATCTTTTAAAATACCATTTTCGATAGTTACAACATCGCCATTTTCTTTAAGTAATATATTTTCACTTGGTATACCCGCTAAAGAAGCAATATTAGCATTTTGAACTTGATTCTTATACTCTCCTCTTATTGGGAAATAGTATTTTGGATTCATTAAATCTATCATTGTCATTAAATCTTCTGATGAAGCATGATGTGATAGATATTTTTTAGGGGATAATGTTACTACTTCTGCTCCAGTCTTAGATAATTCATCTAATAAATGGTAATATGTTTTTTCTCTATTTTCATAGATTGGTGTTGCTAAGAACACTGTATCTTCTTCATTTAATTTTATGAATTTATCATAACCATTAGCTATTTTCATAATGTTATAGTATGGTTTTTCTTTCTCATTAGCATTTAATATTACAACATTTTTATCATTTATATTTGATAAGTCCCCTATTATTTTTTTATCAATAGTTAAGTATTTATTTTCTAAAGCTGTATCTATTATACTTTTTAGTCTTTTACCCATGATTACAACTTTTCTATTTGTATTTTCTACTTCACTAAATAATTCTTGAATACGATATAAATGTGTATCTGTTACGTTAAATATTATTCTTCCTTCGCTGGTATTTAGTGTTTCTCTAATTAGATTACTTATACGATGCTTAGGAGAAGTGAATCCTTCTTTATCAGCATAGCATGATTCTGTTAATAAACATAAGACATTTTGTTTTCCTATATAGGCTAATTTTCCTATATCTGTCTTATATGGTCCTTTCATTATTGGATCAATAACGAAGTCTGATGCATAAAATATTACTCCATCCTTGGTATATATGGCATAACCAAAGTTATCAGGAGCTGAATGTGATAAGGATACAGGAAATATTTTTACTCCTTTGATATCTATAGGAATATAAGCTTTTATTTCTTTTAAATTATTTGTACTTATATGATATGTTTCAAATTCTTTTCTTACGACATCTATTGTATATTTTGAACCATATACTGAGACATCCCCTAATTCAGGGACAATGTCTGATAATGCTCCGATATTCTCATCGTGGGCGTGTGTTAGAAAAATTCCTTTTATTCTTTTTTTATTTTCTTTTAAATAACTTATATTTGGTATTATATAATCGATACCTAATGTCATTTCATCGGCATATTTTAATCCTGCCTCAAAAACAAAGATATTTTTATCTATTTCGATAACAAACATATTTTTTCCGTTTTCATCTAGTCCTCCTAATGAAAACATTTTTATTTTACTCAATTTTATTTCTCCTTTCTTTACAAGTAAAAGACCTTTATAATTATAGCAAAAAAATGAAAAAAGTGCAAGAGGCATGTATTTTGTTTGCCTAGTGCACATATTTTTATTTTTTTCTTATTCTTTTCTTTACTTTATCTTTACTTCTTATAATCTTATTTACTGGATATGTATATGTTTTTGTGTCTTTGATTGTTCCACTAATGGTTTTGATGTTTTTATTACTATATTGGTTATTATGAATACTTGTATTTAATAATAATGTTATGGCCGCTAAGGAAGTGGATGTTAATAATGTAATGAGTGGTGGTATATTTATATATAACATTAATATTGTAATAATTAAAAAGATTAGTATTGGTATGATAGTATTATATATTTTATTTATTAGTTTTTTCATAATGTACCTCTGATAATATATATGATTATAGGTTTTAAGGTATGAAAAAAGAGGAATTGTTCCTCTTATAAAGTATTTATTTGCTCTTTTACATTCATTAAGATTTTACTTACTATAGTGGCATCTGTTCCTCCACCTTGGGCAAAGGACTTATTACCTCCTCCATTTCCTCCTGAACGTACTGATAAATCTTTTACTATTTCACCACAGTTAATACGATTTGATGTTGCTTTTGCTATATAATTAACTGAGTTATTTTCATTTACATTGGCTAATAGTACAAAATTATTATCTCCTATTTGATTACTCAAGGCTGAAGCTATTTGTTTTAATGATGCTATATCATAGCCATTAGTTATTGTTATTATAGTAGTTATACCATTTATTTCTTCTTTTATTTCTAAGAAACTTGATAAATCACTTACTGATTTTTCACTTTTTTTAGTAGTAAATTCTTTCTCTAATTTCTTTAGTGATTCTCTTAATGTTTCTAATTCGTTTTTATTTATAACTATATCTCTGTAACTAGTTGGAATATCATTATTAATATTAAAGTTAAAATTTAATTCAATATCTAATTCTTTAGCAGCATTTATTATTTTTTTTGCTTTATCTAATAATTTGATCATTTCATCGTTGTATTTTTTTATTTCTTCTTCAAGAACTTTAGGGATATTTGTGTCTGTTGCTCCAATTATACGATAAGTATCCGCTCCTTTATTTTCTACTATAGCAATAGCGAATTTATTTATATCTTTAGTATTTGATACATGAGTACCTGCACATAATTCAATAGATGGTCCTAGTGTTACTACTCTTACGGTACTACCATATTTATCGTTAAATAAAGCCATGGCACCTTTTTCTTTGGCTTCTTTGATATTCATATATTCTATATTTGTTTCATAGCCCGCTTGTATTTTCTCGTTTACTAGATTTTCTACTTTTAGTATTAGTTCATCTGATAGTTTTCCTTGGTAAGTGAAATCAAAACGTAAACTTTCTTCATCTACTTTGGATCCTGCTTGATGAACGGCATCTCCTAATAACTCTTGAAGGCTTTTTTGAAGTAAATGTGCTGCTGAATGATTCTTCATGATAGCTAATCTTTTTTCTTTAGATACATGGGTTAGTATTTTATCACCTTTATTTATTGTTCCTTCTAATACTTTAACTTCTAGTAAGTGTTGGCCATTTGGTGCTTTGATGACATTTGTTACTTCTAATTTACATTTATCATTTTTTAAATATCCTGAGTCTGATACTTGGCCACCGCTTTCGGCATAGAATGGATTTTCTTTTAAGAATATATAGCAGTCTTCACTACATGTATCTACAAAGTTATTATCTTTCATGATGGCTAGTACTTCTGTTTCTAATCCTAATTTATCATAGCCGACAAACTTACTTTCTTCTTTATAATTTATTAGTAATTCATTTTGAAGATTCATACTACTAATTAGTTTTCTATTTTTACGAGCTAACTCTTTTTGAGCGTTCATATAGGCTTTAAACTCTTCTTTATCTACAGTAAATCCTTTTTCCATAGCGGCTTCTTCTGTTAGTTCTATTGGATATCCATATGTATCATATAATTTAAAGGCATCTTTGCCACTAATAACTTTATTTTTGTTTTTGAATAGTTCTTCTAATTTCTTTTCTCCTGATAATAGTGTTTTTTGGAATAGTAATTCTTCTTTAGATATTAGTTCTTTTACCTTTGGCATTGTTCCTACTAATTCTGGATATACTTCTTTGTAGTTATCCACCACTACATCTACTAATGGTGATAGAAATTCTTTATTTATATTTAGTTTTCTACCCATTCTTGAGGCTCTTCTTAATAGTCTTCTTAATACATAACCTCTTCCTACGTTTTCAAATACTGCTCCATCTGATAAAGCAAATGTTAAAGTTCTTATATGATCTGCTATTACTTTGAACTGCATTTGACCATTATATGGAATGTTACATATTTCTTCTATTTTATGCATTATTGGCATAAATAAATCTGTTTCATAGTTTGTTTCTGTCTCCTGTAGAATACAAGCCATTCTTTCTACACCCATACCTGTATCAATATTTTTATGTGGTAATTCTGGATATTCTTCTCTTGATAGTCCTTCAGTAGCATTAAATTGGCTTAATACATTATTCCATATTTCTATATAACGATCGTTTTCTTCTTCGTTTTGAAGCATAGATATGCCTCTTTTTTGTTTATCATATTTTTCTCCTCTATCATAGAAGATTTCGGTATCTGGGCCTGATGGGCCTGGTCCTATTTCCCAAAAGTTTGTATCTAGTTTTATTAGATGTGATGGTTTTACTCCTAATGACAACCATATATTATATGTCTCTTCGTCATGAGTATATACTGTTATGTATAATTTGTCTTTATCCATTGCAAAGTATTTCGGACTTGTTAATAATTCCCAAGCCCAAGGAAGAGCTTCTTTTTTAAAATAATCGCCGATACTAAAATTACCTAACATTTGGAAGAATGTATGATGTCTAGCTGTTTTTCCTACTTCTTCAATATCACCAGTTCTAATACATTTTTGGCAACTTACTAGTCTTTTGTTTTTTGGTACTACTGTTCCATCAAAGTATTTTTTCAGTGGTGTTACACCAGCATTTATCCATAATACTGTTGGATCATTTTGTGGAATTAATGATGCTGATTCTATATATGTGTGCCCTCTTTCTACAAAAAAGTCTATGTATGTTTTTATTATTTCATTTCCTGTTAACTTTTTCATTTTGTCTCCTCCTTATATATTTTATATATATCTTTTTCTAATTGTTCTAATGTATCATTAGTTACTTCATAATCAAAATTGGTATAATTGTCCATAGCGGTTTCTGTTATATGGCTTTGTTGATTTGAAGATAAATCTGATTCAAAATTTATTCTATTTATGTGGATGGCCACTACATTATCAAATTTTGCTTTAACACTATCTATTTCTTTTGGTAATCTTATATCAGGTACTATTATAGCATCATAAAAATATGAATATATTTCTATATCATCTAATTGTCTTTCTATCAACATATCAGCTTTATTTAGCTTATTTCTAATAACATCAGTTCCTAATTCCTGCAACAACTGTCTTGGTTTTGTTTCTTCTTTGCCATCCCAACCAGTCATTTCACTAGCATAAAATTTTATATATTTTCCTGCTCTAGAGTATATTACTTTTTTTCCATCAGCTTCATAAAATTTTTTTAAGAATTCCGCGGTAGTATCCTTACCATTTCTTGCCTTTCCACTTAATAAGTATATTTTTGGATGTTTATTTGTTATTTCCATATTTACCAGACCTTTCATATTTCTTTTTTATTATACCAAATTATGACAAAGAAGTAAATTATTTTTATTTATTTAACTATTATTTACTTTACTTATCTTGACATTATTATCTTTGTACTTACTATGGTTTAGTATTTTTATTTAAAATGTTATATTTTTTTCTTTACCAAGTTATACTTAAATGGTATAATGAAAATATGAGGTGGCCAATATGAATAAAAAGAATAAATATGGTAAGGCTATATTAGTTACTGGCTTTATTGCAATTGTTGTGGTTACAATTTGTGCTTTTCAAAAGGATAAAATTGTTTATAAATATTATGAATATACAATAGATAAGAAATATTCTAAAATCAATATTAATGATTATTATAAAGATGATAATTTTAATTATGTTGATGATTATACTGAAAGTGGAATTAAGAACAGAAATGATTTAATAAATTCTATTTACTATGCTATTAATAGTGGTACTGATTATATTGAAAGATATATTGATAGTGATTATACTAATTATATTAATGATATTAATACATTAACTGCTTATAATGGAGCTGAATTTAAAAAGGTTATTTCAACTCTTAATAATTTTGTTCATCCTTATAATAGTTCTAATAATGTTAAAATTAGTTATGGTGGGGATTATAAAATAGGTATTACTATTAATAGGGCCTATACGCAAGATGAAATTAATGAAATTAATAATAAGGTTGATAAAATACTTAGTGAAAATGTAAATAATAATATGCCCCCTAAAGAAAAAATTAGAGCTATTCATGATTATATTATTGATCATACTGAATATGATAAGCTTAAATATGAAAATAAAAATGATGATACTTATAAATCTAATACTGCTTATGGTGTTTTAATCGAAGGATATGGTACCTGCAACGGATATGCTGATGCTATGGAAATATTTTTGGATAAAATGAATATTATTAATTATAAAATTAGTAATGAAGAACATATTTGGAATTTGGTTTATTTAGATGGTAAATGGTATCATTTGGATCTTACTTGGGATGATCCTATTAGTGATATTAATATTAATAGAGATACTTACTTTTTGATTAGTACTAAGACATTAGAAAAAATTAATGATGGTACGCATACTTTTGATAAAAATATATATAGCGAAGCTGTTTAAGGCTCCGCTAATTTTTTTATTATAAATAATAATGCTCCTAATAATGCACATATCATATCTTCCATTGTATCATATAATCCTATATCTATATATCCACCATATTCTTGAATAAAATCTATGTTATTTATATAAAGAGAATTTATTTCTTTTTTTACGGCTTTATTTTTGTCTTGTGAAAATAATGTTGATGTTATATTATTTACAACGGTATCTTTTTGCATGTCTTTATTAAATACATTATCAATAGTAAATTCTGTTATTTCCCAAATAGCCGCTACGGCCATAGATAGTAATAGGGAAAATACTACTACTAATTTTTTATTGTTATCTTTGGTTATTTTATTTAATATGTATATTGATAATGCTGCTACTATAAATGAGCTTAATGTATGCATTATATCATCATAGTACCATACTTTATTATATAGGTTATGTATTTCTCCTAATACTTCTGTTCCTATAATAAATATATATATTAGTAGTTGTAACTTATATGGTATTTCTAATTTTTTTGTAATATAATCTGCTAAAAACAATAGAAATAATGTAAATAATGATAAAAAAATAGTAGTTAAATTGAAGTTCAGTAATGCTATTACTAATTCAATAATAACTGCTATTTTTATTATATTTAGTATTTTATTTTTCATATACTCACCTATCATAAGTATATGATATTTATTTTTTTATATTATTTGTTTTCTTTTTCATTTATTTTAGGTAATGAACTAAAGTCATTATCTAAAATACGGAAACTATTTTGATATATTACTTTATCAAGTGTAACATCTATTTTATAGTAATCATTTGAAACTATTACATTTTCATCAGTTAAATCTATTTTTTTATACGTATCATTTGCCTTATCATAATACTCTAATAGACTTTGATATGAACAGTTTAAATATGACATTGGACTTAATTCTATCTTTTGACTACCAACTTCAATAGTGGTAGCTTCAGGGAAAAAGTATAGGTCAATACCATCATAATAAAAGGCATGATCTTGAGAGGTATTTATATTTTTTTGATTTAGATAATATAAATTATTTTTTTTATATACTTCTGCTAAAGATGATATGCTATATACTTCATCTTTTATTGGAAATATTATTGACATTGCTTTAGGGAATATTACATTATCTTTACTTTTTATGTATATTGGTATGCTACTTAAATTTACTACTTCATCTTTGGGTTCATACTTTAATATAACATTTTTTTTGTTACGGGATATTTTTGCTTTATATTCTAACTTTAAACCGGAAAAATATTGATATACATCTACTTCTTCTGTTTTGGCATATCTATTATTTTTATATTCTCTAGCATATAGGAATACCGCTATTAAAATAACTATAATAAGAAATACTGGTATTAATATGTTATATTTTTCTTTTATGAATTTTTTCATTTTTTCACCTTCTTAATATCTAAATTTATAGTTAGAACTTAAATCTTTAATTACTGTTTCATTTGATTTTATATTTGTTAAACTTAGAGATATGGAATCTTCTTCTTGTAGTCCTGTAATTGGTGCATGTCCTACTGTATTTCCGTTTAATGTTATTTCATTTGTTGATACTACTTCACCATTCTTTGTTATGGTTAATGTACCTGATGTTAATGGATAACTATTGTCTGTTGTAACTAAATAATCTATTCCATCTTTACTTGTTCTTGTTACTTTTAATGATACTTGTGGTTTTTTAGTAGTTATATTAACTTTATCAAATGTTTCAACGTGCATCTGATTTTCATCATCTATGTAACTATATTTAAATGTTAATTCATAATTTGTATTTGGAAATACATTATTACTTATTTCGTATGATGTTGAACCACTATTTAAATATATGGTATCAATATTGCTTGAATTTTCTTTTTTTACTTCCATATATACTGATGAATATTCTTTTTTAGGATCATATATTACATAATCAACACTAATTTTATTTACAGTACTTGTTACCGCTATGACGGATGTTCTTTTAGTAGCTTTCTTTATTTCTTCAATAACTACATTATTTTTGCCTGTATTACCTTTGCTACCATTTCCACCATTAGTGGTATTATTTCCATTAGCTATACTATTATCGGTTACACCAGTTACACCATTATTAGCAGTTGTATTGCTTTCAGATGAGTTTCCTTTATTATTATCTTCTTCTGGTATTAAATCTTCTTTAGTATAGGTATTAGAAGATCCTATTATTTTCTTTAAATCTATTTTATCGCTACCATATACTAATATTTCATTTGCTATATCAAATGTGTAATTTGATGTTACGATGGTAGTGGCAGAGAATGTTTTTAGATTTACTTTGTGATTTGTAAGTGTTGCATTTCCTGCCTTGTCTAGATCAATCATTAAGAAATCACTTGTTGATAATAATCCATCTGCCGATTTTATTTCTTTATCTACTACTAAATATTTTCGATCTTCTAATTTATAGAATTTTGTTAAAGCGGTGCTTTTAATTACTGTTTCACCACTAGTTATATTTATTTCATCACCACTACTAATTTCATAATATTTTCCATAAAGTTTCAAAACTCCTGTATCTTCATTATATGTAATAGCGGTATTGCCTAATTCGGTACTTATTTTATCTTGAATTAGATAATATTTTTTATTCCATTTGGTCTTTATAACTGCTGGTTTTTCTGTTTTTATTATTGTTTTATCTTTATCAAATACTAATGTTTTTTCTTCTACTTTATATTCATTTTTATCTCGTGATAAAAATAGGTTGATAACTAGAGAAAACATGACAATTATCAGTGCTGAAATTACTAATATTATGCCTATATTTCTCTTGTTTTTTTTATCATATTTTCTCATTTATATCATCCTTTCTATTTTCCTTCATATTTGAATGTCTTAGAATCACTAGTACTATCCCCTATTTTTAGAGCAGTTATTTTTCCATTTTTATCTTTATAATAGTATATTAATTTTATATTGTTATTTAATCCTAACTTTTGATTCTCATCTGTTGTTACTTCTATGGTTGGATATTCATCTTTATCTAGTTTAAATACTAATTGATTACCAGTAGTAGTATTACTTTGTCCTATTAAGCCTGAACCTACTTTACCAAATCCTTCAACTGTCATTGAGTATTCAATACCTGCTATATACTCTTGTAAATTAGTTGCTCCTTTAAATGTTATTAATACTTTATTGTTTGATAGTGCGGTTGGAGTTACTGCTCCTAGGGAGAATCCTAATTCACTCTTTGTATATTGACTCTTTCTTGCATATATTTTTGTTTCTTTTTCTTCATCTGGTAAAGAAATATTATTTCTATATATATCTGATGATACATAAATTGAATAGTTGGTATCTGGTTTTAAATTAGTGAATGTTATTTCTATTTGATTGCTACCATATTTAGCTAAATTAATAGTTTTGCTACAGTTATCTTCATTACCTGCTGGACATACATGGTTGTAATCAGCATCTTGTAATTCTATAAATAATAATCCATCTTTAATTACTTTATCTCTATCTTCTAATGTGATAATGTATTTAATTCCATATGTGAATCCTGAATCATTTTTATTTACTATTGCTTCTTGTTTTATCGTAAATGATGGTTCTTTTAATTCGTGGAAGTTTTGACCCGCTGTAATATTTTTATCAGACATTGTGTCTTCGAATAATTTTAATTCTTTACCTTTATCTGTTGTTATAGCAGTAACGGTAAGGGTATAATAATCGTTTCCATATACTAAATTATCTTTAGTTATATCTCTTGATAATATTGCTTTTCTTCCTTTACCGATGCTTTCATCATTTATTTCTTCATTAGTTACTTTTCCATCAAATATTAATTCTCCATCTGGATTATGTACCTCATATTTGATATCAAAGTTTTTATTATTTTTCAAATATGTTGTTAGGTTCATTATTCTATTTAGGTATACATTATCTATTGTTTTTGAATCATAATTATAGGCTACTCTATCAAGTATTTCTTCTGCTCCTAAAGTTTTAAAAGTACCCATATATTCTACATAGCCTTCTTTTTCATAATCGAATAATGGTGTTTTTACATTTTCTCCATTTTTATTCATATCAGCAGATATTTTATAATAATATCTAGTATCTGGATCTAATCCTGCAAAAGATATTTCACTTTTTAGACTTTCATAATCTGTTTCAATTGTGTCTACAGGAACATATTCTTCTTTGCAATCTTTTTCATCTTCACCACAAGTTTTCATAGTATAAATATCTATATAGAATTTATATTTGCCATCTGTTTTAATAAAGTCACTTTCTAAAACGCTATCACTTGCAGATACATATACGTTCATAGCAGTTCCATTAATTGTTGGTGTTGGTTTTGATGTTGATACTTTAGGTGTGATACTTGTAAATTTGAATTTATTATTATCTGTTTGAATATTTATTTTGTCTAAAACTTTTGGATTTAATGTATATTTAGTATTTTTATCTCTAAATCCACTTAATCCTAAGTTAGCTATACCATCTTTCTTAATAAAGTCACCATATTTAATAAATTGATTTTTACTTTTATCAACAATATCAGTTGATGTTATATACCATACATCATTTTGATTTTTTTCTGTTTTTACTTCATAGCCAAATATTCCTGTAGGTTTGTTTGAAGTTGCATATGAGCCATTTGGATTTAAATATAAATATTGTCCTGGCATTTCTAATGATGTTGTTTGGAAAACATATCCTAGTTTAGAAGCATCTTTTTCTCCTACTACTCCTAAACTTTGGAAGTAATCTCCTAATAGTGATTTTTGACTAAATCCTGTATATCCTGTGTCATAAAATCCTACTAATGAAACTTGAATATCTTTACCTTTGAATGATTCTATATCATTGTAATCAAGAATAATACATTTATTATCATCACAGTCAGATAAGTTTGATATAACTTTTTCATATTTATCATTACCTGATGTTAATGTTAGAAGGTATGTTGATATTCTATTTAAAAATTCATTGTCATCTAAAACTATTTTTAATCTATTATCAAAATTGCCATATACTAGTTTATATCCTATATTATAATCTTTTGAATTATAATAACCATCAAAATAGTATTTTCCTATTGATATTTTAGTAGGATCTGATGTTTTGGTATTTGCTCTTTTATAACTTAAATTATATATATCAGAATTATTTAAGTTTGAAATAGTAAATGTTTTTATATCACTACTTTTTTCAAATTCAATACTATTTTCTTCTTCACTATCATTTACTTTGTAGTAGAAGTTATATTTATCACCTTCATCTTTAAATAAGGCATTATCGATATCTTCAACATAGTATTTATATGTTATTGAATCTTTGGTACTATTATCAACATATAATTTAAAGATTGGATCTTTTTTAATTGAAGTGAATGTTTTACTTATTGGTTTATTTGATGGGAATACAGAATCATCTGCTCCATCGTTATTGCTATCAATACTTATATCATATGAAAAGCTATATGTGTTTCCTCTAGCTAATTTTTCATCTTCTACTTTATAATCAGTTCCATAGTCTAAGAAGAAATATGCTGTATAATTTTCTGTAGTTGTAAAATCAATTGTTTTTGTTTCAATTAATCTATTTCTTTGATCTTTGGCATAAAAGTTTAATTTAGTAATTGGATGTTCACCTTGGAAGTATGTTTCTATTTTAGCTTTATCGAATATTGCATTTACTTCATAGCCTATTATAGTTGAACCATCTAATTTATTATCATAACTTACACCGTATTTTGCTTGCATATCGGCATCTTTTACAGTATCGTTAGTTATTTCTGTTACCGCTATGGTTGGTTCTGCTACTTCATCTTCTAGTAATAGCATAGCGGGTGTTTCAAATACATATTTGTTATTTAATATATCAAATTTATTGGTACCGCTATTATCATAGGCATCTGTTACTTCAAGTGTATAATATCTACTTAGTTTTCCTCCGGATATTTCTCTTAAAGCATCTAGATTTTCTATACCAAACATTTTTGAAGTTAAATCAAATTCTTTATTATAATATCTTGATTTTATATCTTCTGTTTCAGTAAAGCTTCCTATTGGTGCTGTTTGAATATTATTCTTAGTATCACCTTTATATAAATTAAATGTTATTGATGATATTTTATCGGCATAATCACTTTCTGGTACAGTAGATATCATTTCAGTACTAACTACTATTGGGTTTTCAAAACTATATTGTTTTTGCTTCCAATTTTGCATTTGCAATGCTTCTATTCCTTTTGTAGTTACCGCAAAGCTTCCTATGTATTGACCTTTTTGTAAGCCTTTACCATTATGCATATCTATATCGGCGTATACTTCAAATGTATATAAAGTATTTTCTTTTAAACCACTTAATGCTAGTTTATATTCCATTGTTTCAGGATCAAACTTAACATCTTTTATGGCTATTCTTGTAGTTGAATTACCACCATAATATCTAATTATAAAGTCATTAACTTTATTCATTTCAGGCTTGTCTTTACATTCTCTTCCTTCATTTGGTATTGTACAGCCTTCATCTTTTATTTTTACTGTTCCGACTATTTGATTAAAGTCTACTAATTCTTCTTTGAATTCAATTGTTGGTCTACCTATTACTTGGAAATAATTACTTAGTCCTGTTTCTATTTCGTTATATTTATAGTTATCATTATATTCTACAATCATTTTAAAACAATAATCTGTTTTATCTTCTAAATTATTTTCCCCTAATTTTAATTTTTGCTCTTTTAATGTATCACTACTAAAAGTATATACTGGCTTAGCATTTAGTATTTCACCATCAGTTAAATCTTCTGCTTTATATATTTCATAAGTATATTTTGTTATACTTGAGTCCTCATCTTGTGGTTTTTCCATTTTTAGAGTAAAGCTTTTATTATCATTATCGGTATCTACAGAAATACTACCAAGAGTCGGTTTATTCTTTAATGTTTTATCAGATGTTTCTATTGTATATATATTTGCATAATTGGTATTTTTTAAAATAACTGAATCTACTTTTACTTTATATTTTGTATTGTGTGTTAATTCCTCAAAAGAAATATTATTGTCTTCACCATTAGTTATAGTGATTGTATTGCCCACTTTATTTTCTTCGGTATCATATAATGATACATTAGCGGATTTGATATCATTATTTTCGCCAAATTCTAATGAATATGATAATGAATTTTGTGTTACCATTTCACGAACTAAATTTAGTGTTAAACTTTCGGTTTTAAATGTTTTTTGAAAATATTGTGTACCATTATTACTATTTTGTTCTGATATTGTCATTAGATAATCACAATTTGGTGATAATGAATTTATATTTACTTCTTGTATATCAGGAGCATTAGCTAATATTTTAGAAAACTCTCTTTCTCCTGTAGTTATGTTTGTCAATGTCAATAATAAATCATCTTTAATAAAATTACCGGTATCTATTACTTGGAAACTTGCATTTAAACTATGAGTATCTACTTTGGCAGAAATTAAATCTATTGATACTTCTTGCTTTAACACTGAATTTGTTGTATCACCTTCGCCTGATTCTCCTCCTGATGGCTTATTTTCCTCATTATTTTCAGGATTATTTTTTACATCAGGTTGATTTTCACCTTTATTATCTCCACTACCATCAGTAGTGCCATCAGTATTTTTCTTGTCATCATTTGATTTTACTTTACCATCGCTAGGTTTGATATCAATATTTTCATTACCATCAATAGTCATCTCGGATAAAGAAAGTTTTGTTTCATCATTATAGATAACATTCTTATCGCCAAGATTTATTTTTGTATTATCTCCTATAAAAATAGTTGTTCCATCCGCTACGGTTTGATAGCTTCCTTCTTGGTTTTCTATTTTTACTATACCATCTTCTACAAATAGTATTTCAAAATAATCTCCACTAACAGTGTTATCATTACCTGCTAATTTAACTCTTATATCTTTTCCTACAACAATATATTTGTTTTCGGTTATTCTTCCTAAGAAATTATTAAATATTAATGTTTTGTCGGATGTTTCAATGTAATAACTACCATTATTATATTTAATTATCGATTTATCTGTAATATTGTAATATGGAACTAGATTTTTATTGAATTTATCTAAGTCAAGGATAACACCATTTTTCATAAATGACATTGATTTATCTAAATAATGAATAAAGTTTTCTTTGCTGGTACTTACTTCTTTATTGTCTGCATTCTTAAAAACATATTCTTCTTTTACGTTTTCTTTATAAACTGTATTATCATTGAAATATAGTTTTTTGCTGCTTGATGCAGTACTATTTATTATATATCCTGCACTATAAAATTCTTTTTCTGAATCTTTTGTTAAAAAGATTACCCCTATAGTCAAAATTGTTAAAGTTACAATGCTTATAATTAAAATTATCCAAAAACTTTTATCATTTATTTTCTTCATTTTTATCACCGATACCTATCATATAAATTATATCAAAATGGTACTTAAAAGTCAATTAACTCATTATATTTTGCCATGATAATTTTGATGATATTTTTATAATAATTTTTGATAAATTTTGAGTTTTTTTTAATTTAGTAGTTTACAAATGGAAAATATATGGTATAATATTGATTGTGTTGGGGCGTTAGCTCAGTTGGTAGAGCAACTGACTCTTAATCAGTGGGTCTAGGGTTCGAATCCCTAACGCCCCACCATTTTAATTTTTTTTATAAAAATCTCTTGTAATGTTGGTTTTTATATGATATAATGTAGAAGCAATTCAAAAAATGGGCTTGTAGCTCAGGTGGTTAGAGCGCACGCCTGATAAGCGTGAGGTCGATGGTTCAAGTCCATTCAGGCCCACCATTTTTTGGCCAGTTGGTGAAGTGGCTTAACACACTGCCCTTTCACGGCAGCATTCATGGATTCGAATTCCATACTGGTCACCAATTTAAAAATTAAAAAGCCTTATGGCTTTTTTTATTTTTCTCTAAATATAGTGGATATTATTATTCCTATTGTTAATACTATTAGTCCTAATATAAGTGATGGTATGGTTACTTTATATTTGAATGATTTTATTATTAATAATATTATGCTTGATACTAATATTCCTAATATTATGCTATATATTTTATTATTATATTTTTTTAATAAATAGTTTATTATTTTTATAGTTATTATTAAACCTATTATTAATCCTATTATGAATGGTATTATTACTTTTATGTCTATTACATTGGCTATAGCTTCAATTATTATATTATATGTTCCCTCTATCATTAGGAGTGCTGATGAGCTTACTCCTGGGACTACTGTACCTATTGCTTCTGTTATACCTGATATGAAATATACTAATGAGTCTATATAATTATTTTGTTTTATATATGTGTTATCTATATTACTTATGGATATGAAAAAAAAGATAAGAAAGCTTATTATGACAAGATAATTATCTTTTTTTTCTGTTTTATTGATGATTGATGGTGTTGTTCCTATTATTAATCCTATAAATAACATCATTACTTCAAAATAATATTTACTTAATGTATAGTATATTACTTTACTAAATAATATTATTGATAATAATATACCTATTCCTATCGGAAATAGGTATTTAATGCTTTCTTTTTTATTTCTTTTGAAGTTTATAATATAATCTATTGATTTATCATATACTCCCATAATTATTGCTAATAAGGCTCCTGAAACTCCTGGTAATATTTTTCCTATTCCTATTATGAATCCTTTAATTAGATTATTCATTAGTGGATTTCCTTACATATTCCTTTTTGTGGTTCATAAAAGCAATGATTTTTATATCTTCCCGCTAAAGGCTGATCCCACCAAGTACTGGTACATGCTGTATTTGCTTTTGGTGCATAAAACCATAATGCATTTGTAGCGGGATAATAATACTCACCTCTTATTACTCTTTCTGCTAATGATTTTTCTAAGGCTGTTGGGTTTCCATAAAATAATGATGATGATGTTCCGGAGAAACCACCCGGTTTTTGATATACCATTTCTGATATACTTCTGATATCTTTGAATGTTAAGCAATCTGCTAATACTCTATTTATTCCAACATTACCTACCATGAGCATACCGAGGTTGCCTTCACCAACTGCTTCTGCTCGCATTAATCTGGCTAGAATTTCTTTTTCTTTGTCAGTTGATTTTACTATCATATTTATCACCAATTAATTATATGAAAAAAATAGCAATAATTGCTATTTTGTTAATAAATTTAATGCTTCATTTATTTGATTATCATTTTCAATGGTTGGATTATTGTAATATTCTTCATTTAATGTTACTTCATTAGTTGGTGTTACACCTTTTTCGTTGATAAAATTACCATCTGGTGTAAGCCATTTTTGCGTTGTGTATTTTATCATACTTCCATCTAGTAATTTTTTTGTTTCTTGAACAGTACCTTTACCATAACTTGTAGTTCCCACTACTAAACCATTATTATAACTTTCTTTAATAGCGGATGCTAGTATTTCGGAAGCTGATGCCGAAGATGAATCTATTAATACCGCTACTGGATAAGTTCTTTTTTCTTTAGTGGTATCTTTTTTCTTTGTTTTTCCTGTTGAATCTTCAAGTTGATATATTACTTTGCCTTTTTCTAAGAATAAACTACTAATATCGGTTACTGATGATAAATAGCCACCACTATTTCCTCTTACATCTATTATTAAACCATCTATGTTTTCTTTTTCCACTTTATCTAAATTATTTTTGAATTGTTTATATGAATTACCTGAAAATAGTGATATAGCTATATATCCTATTTTTTTATCATTTTTTTCTAATACTTTACTTGTTACATATGGTATTTCTACTTTACTTAAATTAATAGTTATATCTATTTCTTTGTTATCTCTTTCAACTGTTAATACTACTTTGTCTTTTTTACTATTTTTGACATAGTTAGATATATCTGAGCTTTCTTTATCGGTATAGTCTTCGCCATCTACTTTGATTATTCTATCCCCTACTGATAGTCCCGCTTTTTCTGCTGGAGAATCTGGAAATACTTCTATTACTTTGATTTGTCCATCATTATATTTAGCTATAGAGCAACCTATACCTTCATATGATCCCTTGATTGTTTCATTGAAGTTTTCTGTATCATTAGTATCAGTATAACTTGTAAATGTATCTCCTACCTTAGATATCATTCCTTCTACTGCTCCATCAACTAAAGCTTTTTTATCTAGATTTCCATAATAATTATCTACTATAGCATAGTAGGTATCTACTACTTTGGATAAATCTTTGGTTACTCTTAAATAATTTTTACCAGTTATTAAATTTATACATCCTAGACACATAAGAAAACCTATTCCTATAGAAAATAGCATTACTATTATTACTTCTTTAGCACTATATTTTTCTTTTTCCTTGTTATCTTTCTTCTTATTTTCTTTTATTGCTTTTTTCTTGGTATCTTTTTTTCCTTTTAAGTTATCTTTTTTATTTTCTTTTTTTGCCATAGTATCACCTAATAATAATTTTATCATAAAGATTAAAAAAAAGATATAATTAATATCTTAATTATACACTTTTATTATTATTATTTTTCATAAATAATTATTTAATCATGAGACTATAGGCTCATGATTACCTCGAAAGACCTTAGGCTCGCGAGGATATAGCAAAAGACCACCATTTATAGTATATCCATATATATATAATCTTATATATACCAGTTTTTACCAGTGCGGGAAAAGTATTTCCCGCACATACTCCAGAACCAAATTCCAAATAATCTATTATCTTACCTCAACAGATTAAGGTTTTTCATCCACATAGAACGGATTATTTACAGTTCCTACTCCTCCACTTATCGCATCAGACTTTAGAGAAACTACCGGACGCACTGCGTCATCATTAGAACCGACACCGCTGCTGAAAACAAAACCATCAATACGCACACTACCTACAAAAGCAGCACTGTCCAAGTACGCAATTGGTGTCATCGTCCAATAAGAGTGATCTCCATTTTTAAGATACAAATAATAATTATCATTTGTAATATATGTCATCGTTGCAACATCAAATCCTGCTCCACCACCCATTACTACTTCATCAGAAGTAATAAGAGCAATTGGATTAGTAAGGGCACCATTACCTAAAGTACTACTTGTAGTAAATCTATCATTCTTATTTTTACATTTTAATGTTGGTGCATGATCAACAAATGTTCTATTAAATCCAGCATAAGCTGACTCATTAGTTCCTGCTCCATTACCAGTTATTGTCATTCCTAAAAAATTATTTACTTGTACTACTACTTCTCTATCGTTACAATATATAGCATCAGCTATATATTTACTATAACTACTTAGATTGTTTTGATACCATGTATCTATTACTGTTTTAATAGTACTACTATTTGTATTTGTATGTGTAGCATTATATGTTGATGATCCTGCTGTTCCATACATATATCCTACATAGGCATTATCATTAGAATTATTATTAAAAGAAGATCTACTTATATATTGATTAGCATTAGAATCATTAGGATTAGAAGTATATATCATTCTAATAGTTCCATCACCATTTATTCTTATTATTTGCCACCAATTCTTAGCAAAATATACATAATTATTAGTAACATTACCTCTAAAATAATATGAATTACCTAGATCATCTTCTGATTTATATATACCATTAGTATTATCCCCTAATCCTGTAGCTAAAGTTTCATCACTATCATTCTTTTTAATACCACTATTACCACTTACAGTAGTAAAATCAGGAGTATGTTCTGTATCTACTGAAAGTCCTAAATTAGTTAATGTATCTAGTGCTGGATCATTATTAGTAGATGTATATATTGATTGACCATCTATTACTATTTGAGAATTAAATGTTTTACCTATTTCGGTATTAGGTGTATCTTTACTTAGCCATACTCTTAGGGTTATATTAATACTTTCTTTGGCTTTTACTACAACATTACTTTTAATAATGCTATTTGTTAATGATGATAATACGACTGGATTATCATTGTCTATTTTTAATTTTATATATTGAGAATTTATAGTATTAGAACTAGTAGATAATAGTTTTACATCAAATTTATAATCAACGTTACCAGTATTTTTAATTGAAAAGACATATGGAGTTGTTTCTATTCCTTCTTCATCTGTCATAGGAAGAGCACTATCTAATGATATTGTATCAGATAATGATGTTGCCTCTATTTGTAATATTCCGGTGCTATAGTTACTTGGATTAGCCGCTACATCTTCTTTATAGAATAGTGAGTATGTAGTTGTAAATAAGGCTACTAATACTAATATTATTGATGATACTATTATCATTATTTTCTTTTTATTCATATACTCACCACCTATTATCCTTTTTAATTATATCATATTTATTTTTTTATGTCTATTATTCTATATATACTTTTACTGTACCTATGAATGCTGAATTCATATATTCATTTGTAATGGTTTTATAATCTACCCACATACCTATTTTTATATTAGCTTCTCCTGATTTTGGTAATTTTCCTTCATATATTTGATAGGCATTATTAGTTAATTTTAAACCTTTTGTTTTATTAGTACTTTTTATATTATTATTTAGTAGTTTTATATCTTGTTTTTTATTATTAATTGATACTAAATATTTTATATATTCGTTTGGTAATCTTTTAGATACGTTGTATTTGTTATAATTACTTGTTTCTTCTATAAGTATTAAATAATTTACTTCTTTTTTATTATTGTTTTTTAAGTTTATATTCTTAATATCTATTAAATTATCAGTATTTACTTTTTCTGATTTACTATTATCTATTATCTCTAAGATATTGTTATCATAAATAATATGTTCACTTTTTTCTACTATAATACTTTGTTTATCTTGAATTATTTCAGCAAAACCGTTTTCATAGTATATTATTGTTATATTATCATGAATTTCCTTTGTTTCTGTTGATTTTATTTGTTTATTGTCCACTAATAAGTAGTCATTTTCTTTTATTGTTCCATTTGAATAATATGTTTTATTTGATTCTTTCTTTGTTGGAAGTGAAACGATACTTAAATTGGTATAGAACTTATCTACTGATGATGTTATATCGCTATCTCTTACAAAGAAACATACATCACCCTTTGTTACTTCAAGACTACCATCAGATAAGTATAATAGTTTTATTCCTAAATCTTTATTTATTATTTCTTTAGCGGTTACTTTTCTGGTTTCTGCTTTAGCCTCGAATGTTCCATCTTCTTTGACACCATAATTATTATTTACGCTAAATACTCTTAAATATGTTCCATCATTATATTTTATTAATGCTGTTTTGTCAGAATAGAATATGATGATTCTGTCTTCCAATGTTTTTTCTTTTACTTTTATTACTACGCCGGTATTTGCTGTATTTATTTGCCTACTACTATCAAATAGTTTAGTGGCATATTCTTCAGTAATTGGTGTTGTATTATTTAGATTACATTCATCAGATATATCGACTGTTACTACTACATTACTATTATCAGTAGTAGTATTAGTATTATTTTTATCTGATTTATATGTTGAACCAAGCATATTTCTGAATACTAATGATGTTGATATTATCAAAGTTGTTATTGATAATAATAATGTTATTATGAATATTAATCGACCATTAGCTACTAAAAACAGTATAAATGGGGATTTATAATTTTTTTCTTCCGCTACAGTGATGTTGTCTTTTTTTATTTTCTTTACATAGAATTTATTATTCTTGGACATTATATCACCTTCTTACTACTGTTACGTTACTCTCTTCTTTTTTCTTCTTTTTACCGATATTTCTTCCTAATTTTACGATATCATAAGATAGTATTGCTAGGCATGGTATTAATACAACAATTATTAATCCACCTTTTGTAGCTAATATTTGTTGGATATAGCCTATTTTTGGTATTTTAAATATTACTTTTCCTATTACATTTTTATCTTCTGCTAAAGTGAAATCCTCGGTATTATTGGCATCTCCTTTAGTTTGATATGTATATTTTCCGGTAGTTGAATCGTAATACTTATTTTTTATTCTATGTGTTACTATTATATTTGATAATCTTGGATCAGAAGTTACAAATGTTATTATATCCCCTACTTGTAATTCTTCTGCTGATTTCTTCTTAGTTATTACTACATCATTAGGCATTATCTCTGGTACCATTGATCCTGTTAGTACTACGTAAGCATTATATGTAGGTGGCGTATTATCTCCTTTAGCTGCTCTTATTTTGATATCTGCTATATATACTAGTAGTAATGCACCTATTAATAATAACCAGATAAATATTGCATATGATATGATACTAGATATCATTTTTAATGGTTTCATTCTTTGTTTTACGACATGTACTTTATAATGTCTTACTCCAAAATAATTATTATTATTTGTATTTGTATCCACGTTAAAAACACCTCATTTATTCTAATGTAATTATACATTAATTTTCTCAATATTACAATCATTTTTATTTAAAAAATTTGACAAAAAAATGTATGAATGTTAAAATATTTATGTAATGGGGTCGCTTTTGGCTTCGACGGAAATATGAGTGTTTAATTAGCAAGACGTATTTCTCTACGTTAGTGGGATAAATTAAATATAACTGGAAACAGCTATAAAAACGCTGTTGCTTATGCCTAACCTATAGGTAGCAACAGGTTCTTCTAATTCTTTGTCTGTGAGGATTAGCAAGGACTTATAAAGCAGACTATATTGTAATGTTTGTTTAGGCATTATGATGAATAACTATAAACTAGCGAGTAATTATGATTGTGGATTGTCTATTTACTTTGCGAATTTGATAATCCAATAATCTTGTAGAAGGTTAAATGACTTTGTTTTCGGACAGGGGTTCGAATCCCCTCGGCTCCACCAATATTGATAGGAAACTCGGACAAAATACATCCGAGAGTAATAAATGTGTTATATCAAAATGTTAGATTCAAAAGAAAAAGGAATATGAGTTTTATAGATTCATATTCCTTTTATAATCTGCTCGATTAATTGTAATTTGTAATACTAATAATTTTAATTTTTCTTTCTAGTTAAAATAATTCCAATAGCAAGTCCAATGATTATTATTGGTGCTACTCTAATAAATATCCATTCAAAAGAATGAAAAGCAACACCTAAAACAGCATTTTCAGGATCGTTATAATTCCAATTTAAGTATGGACTATTTAATAAAACCAAAGATATAAAAATGATTAGTATAATTATGCATAACGAAATAAGTAACCAATGAATTATTTTTTGTTTTTCTTTTTTTCTTTGTGATAATTGTAAGTTTATTATCTCTAGTTTTTCAGAAATTGCTTTTAAATCATTTACTTCTTTTTCAGAAATATTTTCTCCAAGTAATGTATTTACAGGGGTTTCAAAAAGTTCTGATATTGAGATCAGCATTTCTGCATCAGGTACTGATAAACCTTGTTCCCATTTAGAAATTGTTTGTCTTACCACATTTAATTTTATAGCTAGTTCTTCTTGTGAAAGTCCTTTTGACTTTCTTAATGATTTAATGTTTTCTTTTAGCAATTTACAACATCTCCTTTCCTATAAGCATTATATTAAGGATTGTTCGTTGCTACAAGCAATGCTTTTTAACATTTAACTCTTATCTCTACAAATTGTAATTTGTAGTTATAATATCATTCTAAATACAAATGCTAATACAATGGCAATTAACAAACTATATATGCTATTTTTTGGATTTTTATATAATACAACTATTGTTCCTAAAAATAGAATTGTATCTATAATGCTTCTAAAATCAAAATACCACATTCCTATTCCAAATGAAAATAACATCATTACAGCAAGTATTCCACTACATATAATTATAGATATTTTATTATTGCTTTTTGCATACCAACAAATAAAAGCCAGTATAGGTGTTATTAAAGTTATTATATACCATATCATCATATAACTTTTAGGATTAAAACCACTAAATAATACAGTATATAAATGATAACTGATTGTCATACCCAAGAAAAATAAAAATACATTTAAACTTGCTCTTAAAGGTGTCTTGCTAAATACAGAAATTGTAGTGGCTAAAAAAATCCATATTCCAAAATATGAAAAAACATTTCCTAAATCTAATATTCCAATAAAGTGTTGCCCCCATATTTCATCATTGATAGAAAGATTATCTAACCATTTAGAAAATAAACCTAATATTATTCCTAGCAAGAATATTAAAATAGTATTTACAATCTTACTTTTCATTGTTGTATTTTCATCAGGAACTCTTATTTTATTTAAAAATTCTTTCATATACACTCCATTCTAAAAATGTAATTTATATAACAAATAGGAGAACAAAAATATCTATCCTCCTATTTGTTTTTACTTAGGCAAATTAAAATATTAGCACCAACATACCAACTAATATACAAGCAGGTATTCCAAGTATCATTCCTATTAAACTTTGCTTTATATGAAACCAATAATTTTTATATTCTTTCATATCTTCTGTTCCTGGTATTCTTACTCTCTTTGAGTGGCAAAACCAGATGCAATCTAAAACAAAAGCATCATACCAATCTATGATTAGCCATATAATATAGGAATTTATAAATCCAACCATAAAACTATTAGCTCCATTAAACCTATTGATAATAAATGCAAAAATAATTGCAAATACAATCAATGCTATCGTTTTTCTTATAATATCTTTTTTACTGTATGTTTTCTTCGTTGTAGAAATAATGTTTAGCTCCTCACATCTTTTTTTAATTTCAGGTGGATAATCGCCTATTGAAGCTAAAGGATTTTTTAATGTAAGAGAAACTATTATTATTGTGAATAAAACAATGCCTATAAAACTTTCTGTTAAAATAATCATTTTTGTACCTCTCTTTCGGATGAACATTTACCTAAGTTTCAAATAATTATATAAAGAATTATAGTACAAATTCATTCAATTATCAACTTGTAATTTATTATTCTGCTGGGCAATTATAATTCGTGTTTTTAAAGGTTGGTATTACTGTTACTATATCTTGTTCTTTCACACAATAATATGTATCAATTAAAAATCCTTTATCTACATAACTATCACTATCATTTACATCTTCAACTCTCCAACTTATTATTGGACTGTTTTTAAATGCTACTGCTTGAATTGTGTCTAATAAAATAATTGAAAATATTGTAATAATTATCGTTAATAATATAATTAAGAACTTATTCTTTTTTACTTTTTCAATTTCTTTAACTGAATAATCAAGTGTATCAATTAAAATTTCTTCACTCTTTAAATCAATTTCTTCATCAAGTTTTTCACCATTTAATATTTCCGTAACCGAAACACCTAAAATTTCACTTAATGGTTTCAATAATGATAAATCCATTAGTCCTAATCCTCTTTCCCACTTACTTACAGCATTTTTTGTTATGCCTAATTTTTCTGCAAGTTGTTCTTGAGTTAACTTTTTTTGCTTTCTTAATTCAGCAATAAATTTACCTATTTTTTCTTGATTCATTTTATCACTCTCCAATAACAATATATCAATAATTTGTTAAAATTTAAACATACTGTTAGTTCACTTTCAAATTACTATATATCTACCTATTTGCAAAATTGTAATTTATATGTTTTGAAAATTTATTTTATTGAAAAATAAGCGGTTCAATATTCCAAGAAAACCAAAAAGGATAATATAAGAAAAACATACCCAAAAAGCTTAAAAGTATATACCATATTACATCACTCTTACCTTTTAAAGGCTTTTTTAAATGCTCTCCAAAACATAATGAAACTATTTGCCAAATAATATATCCGATTAATGCACCCATTGTATTAGCAATTAAATCATTGACATCAGTTGTACGGTTCGTGATTAATTGAGATATTTCTATCATTAATGAAAAACCTGCCCCTAAAAATAATGTTTTATAAAATTTACGATAGTTCTTCCAAATAAAAGGAACTAAAAATCCAAAAGGAACAAGCATTAAAATATTTAAGTAAAAAGTTTTCTCTATGATGTTAAAAGGGATGAGATTAATATTAGCTTGAATAATTGATGTATTATCTCCACCTTTTGGTGCATATAATATATTTGTTAAACCTCCTGCACCAGTTAAATCATATACTTTCCAAAGATATAAAACGAAAATTAGCATTGCTAAAATTGATAAATGATACCCTTTCCTTTTTCTTGCTGTAAAGTAAATAGTACACGGTAAAACAGCACATAAAATGCCATATATCACTTCTATAATAATCACCTCCTTTATTTTAACTTACTTTTTCAAATAATCTGATTCATCTATTGTTTTTAAAACATAATTAACATCATCATATCGTGAATAATTAGATTGTGAACCTAAACTACATATCAAAAATTCTTTTCCATGCTTTTTATATAATACTACTAAATTAAAATCATCAGATAAAGAACCTGTTTTTACACCAATTACATTTTTGTTATAATATTCTGATGTAGGATCAAGGAATGTATTTGTATTTTTCCAAGTCTGCATGCTACCATCTGGTAAAGTTGCTGTATATGAAGTTTGAGAAACTATATCCTTAAACCATTCATTCTTTAATAAATCCATTACAACTTCTTTTAAGTCTAATACAGTTGTATGGGCTTCTGTATCAAATCCACTTGGATCATATAAAATAGTATCCTTATAATCATTTTGTTTTAAATATTCATTCAAGTTTTTCATAAAGACTTCTATTCGCTCTTTGCTCGTAGTAGCTTTAGGAGATATAATACCTCCACAATAATCAGCTAATACATAGGCTGCATCATTCCCTGATGGTACTAACATTGCAGCAAATAAATTTTTAACATAATATTTCTTTTCTTTAATGTTTGCAACAGATGAACCTTGTTTTGTTAATGAAATTGCTTCATTTTTTGCCAAAACTACATCATCTAAATCAACGAGTGTTGTTGCATAGTCAATAACAAATAATTTAGCTAAACTTGCAGGAGTTTGTTGTTCATTTGCTCTTTTATAAACAAAATCGTTATTATTTGAAAGATCAACCGCTATCAATGATTTTGCATTATATGAATCTGGTATAGTATATCTGTTTATAAAACTATTTATTTTATTTTTTGTATCTCTAAAATTTTCTGGTTCAATCGCCCAAGGTATAAAAATTATTCCAAGTATTATTATTACAAAAAAAACTATTACTATATACTTTGCTTTTTTCTTTTTATTACAACATCTCATTTATAAACTCTCCTTTAGCATATTATACATATATATTATACATATATATAAATACAAAAACAATTAATTTTTTATTAAATTTATTTCATTTACTAATATAATTTCTTATACAAATTACTATATATCTACCTATTTGCAAAATTGTAATTTATTTTGATAAAATATTTTTTCTTATATTTTCCAAATATTCATCAAAAAATATCATACAACAACTTTTTCTAATCTTCCTCCTAATCTACATAATAATTCATTTGTAATAGTACCTGCTTTATCAGCAACTTGTTCGGCAGTAATATTTTTATCTTTTCCTATAATTGTTATAATATCGCTTACTTTTACATTAGGTATATCAGAAATATCAATTAATAATTGATCCATGCAAATTCTACCTATTACATTAGCATAACTTTGATTTATTTTAACTTGCATATTTTTATTAGATAAACTTCTTGGTATTCCATCAGCATACCCTATTGATACTGAAGCAATTTTTTTATTTTCTCTTGCAATATATGTTCTTCCATAACTAACACAATCATTTTTATTTATTTCTTTTATACTTGTAATTCTAGCTTTCAATGTCAAAACAGGTTTTAAATTCAAATGTGTTAATTGATACGATTCATGCGAACTGTTTATTCCATACATAAGAATACCAACTCGTACATAATCATAACATAACTGACTATAATTTATTATACCATAACTACTTTGTAAATGTATTTTCCCTGTATCATATCCTTTTTCTTTTAGTTTTTTTATAGTTTCGTTAAATAATTCTATTTGGAGATTAGTAAATTCAATATCTTCTTTTACGCTAGAATCCGCAACACATAAATGACTAAACGTTCCCAAAATATTTAACTTTTCGTTTTCATATATTCTATATAATTTATCTAAGTGATTATATTTTTCTCCCAATCTATTCATACCGGTATTTATTTTTATATGACATTTTAACTTTTTATTAAAATTTAACTTTTTTATTTTTTCAGAATAATTATAATCAATAATAGTCTGAATTAAATCATATTTTAGAACATATTTTAAATCATCAAAATTAGTAAAACCTAGTATTAAAATATTTCCTTGTATATTATTTTTTCTTAAATATATACCTTCTTCTAATGTAGCTACTGCAAAATCAGTTATACCAATTTCTGATAATTTTCTTGCTACCAATAATACCCCATGTCCATAAGCATTAGCTTTCACAACTGCCATTATTTTTGTTTTTGCAGAAATTATTTTTTTTATTTCATTTATATTATTTACTAAATTATCTAAACTAATTTCAATCCATGCTCTATCTTTTAATAAATTATTATCTTTCATTTTTTATTACTTCCTTTATTTTTTCTATTAAAAATGCAAATATTGTTGTTGATATACAAACCAACAGATAAAAAACTAAATTATTTTCAACAACTATTTTTTTCATTCCAATACTACCAGAAACAAACCTAATTCCTACAATAAAAAGTGGATGAAAAATATAAATATTTGTTGCTATATTTCTTATTTTCTTATTTGATGTTTTATTACAATTCATTAAATAGCAAAACAAAAAATACATAAGTGGTATTAAAAACAAATACATACTATCATGTCTTTGTAATTTATAATAATGTAAGATACTTCCCTCCACACTCATAAGAAGAAAGAAGAAAAAAGCATATAATAAATTATACTTTGTATTTTTCAATTTGATTTTTGCTACATGTCCTAAGCATATAAACACCGGTGCATAAAACAAGCCATTTCTTGTATAATCAAAAATATTAAATACAAATTCATATATTATTCGTGTAATTTTATTCATAGCAGTTATACCAAAATAACTATCGCCAAATACACCTATTATATATAATAAAACAGTTATAATTAAGGCTATTTTTACTCCATTTTTTTGTATTAAATAATATGTGATCCACACTCCAACAATAAGTGCTGGAAAATACCATAAATGATATAATGTTCCATTTATAAATATATCTTTTAATATTATAATAATATCAATATCTTTAAAACTTCCCATATAAATATTTATTGGTAAATACAATATTATACAAAGCAAATAAATCTTAAGTATTTTTTTTGTATAATCAACTAAAACTTGTTTATCTTTTAAAGACTTATCCAATATATAATATCCAGTTATCATTAGAAATAAAGGAACTGCTATTCTTCCTAATATTCTTGTAAAGAAAAAATCAAATTCAGGACTAATTTTGGCAAATGGTGAAATATGTATAGCAACAATTAAGAATGAAGCTATAAATCTCCATATATCAATATTCATTTTTTTATTCATTATTTTGTCCTTTGATTGTTAAAATAAATCCATCTACATTGTTTCCAGAAACAGTATAATTTTCTTTCAATTCTAAAATAAAGTTTTCATCTTTGTAAGGAATAAAAAATATCTTATATTCTTTATATACTAAAGGATTATTTGGATATATATAATCTTTTAAAAAATCTATATATTCTTCTAAACAAATATCTTTTTCTGTTATTATTTTTGAGTGGGGATAACCAACATATCGAAAATGCCATTCTTCATTTGATATTTTTGTGACAGCTTCTTTTTCACCTTTATATCTCTCAATAAAACCATATTTAGGAGCAATATTTCTAAAACTTTGACATATACCATAATGAGGAAATTTAGGACAAATAAAATCAATATCATCTTCATTCAATGCTAAATCTATTGCTAATCCTGTTTGATGTTCACTAGCATTCGGTAGTGCAACATATTTTTGTGTATAATCTCTACCATTTTCTTTTAAAGATGTATTATATATATTTTTTTGTTCTCCCAGTGTTCTATAACCACTTACAGGGACTATTTCATTTTTGGCATTTATATTATCTAGTATTAAATGCAAAGCATAATTAGCATTATCATTCAATTTTATATTTTTGTATTTTTCATCAAAAAATACTAAATTATTTATTTTACTTTTTAATGTATGCTTTTGATTTATAAGTACTAAATCACCTGTTTCAACATCTTCTTTTTTTAAAACTATCTTTCTCACTTTTCCCACCCTGATTCAATTAAACGTTCAATCACTTCTTCAAACGAAAAACCAATTTCTTTTAACATACTAGGGTATCTTGAATGTGATGTACAACCAGGAATAGTATTCACCTCATTAAAAACAATTTTCTTACTTTTCGTATAAAACATATCAACTCTTGCAAAACCACTACAACCTAATATTTTATAAATCGCAAGAGCAGTATCTTTAATTTTGTTCCTTTCTTCTTTGCTAATTCTTGCAGGCAAATGTATTTTACTTGTTTTCAAATTGTATTTTTCATAATAATCAAAGAATCCATCTTCTAATTCTATTTCGTCAACCTCACCAATTATTAAATCATCGGTTCCTAATACAGCACATCCAACTTCAAAACCGTCTACATTTTCTTCTATAATTACTTTATTGTCGTATTCAAACGCTTTTTTTAATGCTTCTTTTAATTCAATTATTTTATTTATTTTCGTAATACCGAAAGACGAGCCAGCTTTTAAGGGTTTTACAAACAACGGAAAATGTAAATTACAAATTTTATTTTCTATTACCTCATAACTATCTTTTTCATTAAATAAGTAAGATATAGGTGATAAATAACCATTTGAAGAAACAATTTCATGAGCTAAATATTTGTCCATACATATTGCAGATGAAGTCATATCACACCCAACATATTTTATTCCAGCAAGTTCTAATAGTCCTTGTAATCTTCCATCTTCTCCATTTTGACCGTGCAATACTGGAAAAGCAACATCAATTTTGATAATTTCATTTGTTTCTAAAACTATAATTCCGTGATCACTTCGATTTGTTGAAATTGTAATTTTTTTTGCATCACTTGTATTTAACCATTTGTCTTTGGCAATATTATTTACATCACCACTGTATAAATAAAAATCACCTTTTCTTGTAATTCCGATCATCAACACATTATACTTATCTCTTTTTATACTGTTAATTACAGAAGTTGCAGATACAAGTGATACATCATATTCACTTGAACACCCTCCAAATAAAATTGCTACTGTTTTTTTCATAAAAATCACATCTCCTCTACTTTAACATCGCTTGGCAATTCATATTTAATGAGAACTTTCTCATCATATAATTTCTCTTTCTTGATTTCTTTTTTTGTTTTCTTATCTATCTCAATTCTTATAACTTCCACGCATTCATAAATTTTATTATTTTCTTTAATATAATTTAAATTTCCATTAACTATTTTATAATCAATCGTTGATTCTTTATCTGATAATATTTTCCCATACATATAATTTTCATCAAATGAAATATCTATTTGATATATATTGTTGGTTTCATTTTTTACTTTTAAATCTAACCATCCACTACTAATTGTTGCATCAATTCCTTCTAAAGAAGATTTATCCGGATTAGGAAATGACTTAATCTTATGTCCGTGTCTTTCAACAACAGTAAGTGGACTCATCAAAAATAAATAATATAACAAATTACTTAAATGACAAATACCTCCTCCTTTTTTTGCTACTATTTTTCCATCTACCAATATCAATCCATCTTTATAACTTCCATATTTCTTACTATTTCTAACTAAATAATAAAAGGAAAAAGTTTCATTAGGATAAATTAAAATATGATTCATAGTTTGATTTGCTATTTTCAAGTTTTCAACTTTGTTTTTTTGATAAATAATATCATGTCCACTATTTTCATTTATCATTAATGTTTTAGACTTGCAAATTTCATATTTTAAATTTTCTCCAATATTTTTAGAATATTTATTTCCATCAAATCTCATTCCAATTTGATAAAACAGATTCCTTTGCCATACTCGTAATGGTAATAAAAATGGAAATAACTGTGTTAATCTTTTTCTTGCCATTTTTTGCACCTCCAATCAACAAAAAAACAATCATTCAAATCAATATAATTACATTATATTAATTTATTTTAGATTGTTCTTTAATTTTTTCTTATAAATTTCTTAAAATTTTCTTAATTTTTACATAAAGGCAAAACTACTTCAAATACTGTTTCAAGATCATTACTTGTTGCAATTATTTTTCCATTATGTAATTCTACTATTTCTTTTGCAATAGCAAGTCCTAATCCGCTGCCACCAGTCTTACTTGTTCTTGAAGAATCAGCTCTATAAAATTTTTCAAAAATTCTTTTTAATTTTTCTTCCGGTATTTTAGTACCTTTATTTTTTACTTTAACTATAACATTTTGATTATCTTTTTTTACTTCTATTTCTATTTTATCATTATTAATACTATAATTAATAGCATTTTTTATAATATTACCAAATACTCTAGCTATTTTATCAGAATCTGCATATATAATTATTTTATCATCACTTTTAATTGTTATTTCTTTATTATTTTCCTTTAATATAGGATAAAAATCATCAACTATTTGTTCTAACATCATAGTTAAATTTAATTCTTTTTTAGATAAAATAATTGTTTCAGCATTAAATCTTGATATATCAAATAATTCATTAATTAAGTCTTCTAAACGATATGACTTTTCTAAAGCAATATTTATGTATTTTACTCTTTGTTTCAAAGGCATATCGTTAATTTCATTAAGTAAAGATAAGTATCCAATCATAGAAGTTAAAGGTGTCTTTATATCGTGAGCTAAATATACGATTAAATCATTTTTTCTTTGTTCATTTTCTTGGGCAAGTCTTAAATTTTTTCTCGCCTGTTTTTTTATTTGATTCATTCTTTTTTCAACATCTAATAAATCTTCTGGAAGTACTATATCTTCTTCTTTATCACTTATTAAAAGTGCACTAGCATCTACTATTGAATCAACATATGATAATGTCTTATATAAACATATTATAACTATTATTGAAAACCCTATTAACCATATTATTAATAATGTTGTAAAACTATATCCGATATTTCTTAATATATCATAAAATAAATCACCTTCATACCAAATAACACTAGAACATATACTTCTACATAAAAGCCATAATATTATAAAAATAAAAGTATAAATAGAAGTCCATAAAAATATTCTTTTTATAAATTTATTAGTTAATTTTTTGCTATATTTAATTTCCGTTTTCAATTTTATATCCAACTCCCCATATTGTTTTTATATATTTAGGCTCTCTTCCTATATCATTCATTTTTTCTCTTAAATGTCTAATATGTACCATAATTGTATTGTTATCTTTTTCATAATATTTTTCTTTCCATACTTCCATAAATAAATCTTCAGTTTTTACTGTAGTTCCCCTATTCTTACATAAGTACCACATAATAGAAAACTCAATTGGAGTAAGCAGTATCTTTTTATCTTTAAAATAAAATTCATGACTATTATTATTTATTACAATATTTCGAAAATCAATTACTTCTTCATTTTCTTCTACCTTATTATAATTTTTATATCTTCTAATTTGTGCTTTTACTCTTGCTACTAATTCTAATGGTTCAAATGGTTTAGTAACATAATCATCTGCGCCAATTGCAAATCCACTTATTTTATCTATATTTTCTACTTTAGCAGTTACAAATATTATTGGAAAGTTATACTTTTTTCTTATTTCTTCACATAACGAAAATCCATCAACACCAGGCATCATAATATCTAATATTGCTAAATCTATTTTTATGTTTTCTAAATCATTCATTATATGTTCACTAGAATAATATTTATAAACATTATAATTTTCATTTTTTAAGTATATTTCTATTAAATCTGCTATTTCTTTTTCATCATCAACTATTAAAATGTTACTCACAATATACCTCCATATAAATTACTATTTGTCTATCAAATCTATTTTATCATATATTTAATTTTTAATAAATATTTTGAGATTCATTTCCATTAAAATAATTATTATGCTATACTTATATCAGTTAGTAATTTATTACTGCCTATAATTATTTGCTTTAAAAGTTGTTGTACTACAACCTTTGTGGCACCAATATTGATAAATTTTTTTAAATATTAGTAAAAAAGATTATTAATTTTTTATTCATTAATAATCTTTTTTGTTAGTTTTTTTATTTTTGATAATTCTTTATCTTTGTTAAATTCATCTATTATATGATTCTTTGATTTTTCTATTGAAAGTTTATAAAGGTATTGATAATATAAATTGCGATAATAAGTACAATCATGATGTTTATCATAATTTTTTAATACATAGTGTTTGCTTTCAAATTTTTGCCAATCTGGTACTTTAATTGATTTTCCACATTCTAAACACATATAACGATTAAACTTAAATTCTTTATCTGTTTCATTTTCCACTAATAACTCATATTCACAATCATACCATAAATCATTTTCTATGCTAAATGATCCTTGATATATCCATGTTTCATGATTACATGGTGATATTTTTTTATCTTTTATGTTATTATTTAATGCTTTATTAAATTCTATATTTATTGTTTCTTTTATCGATTTTTTTAAAGTGTTTTGTATTCTTTCTTTTGTTTTTATTTCCTCTAATAGTGATAAATATTCTTTTACTTGTGGATTGTTTGAAAGTGCTTGTAATCGATCATATTTTTTTTGTAATAATTTTTTATCTTCTATGTCTTTCTGTATTCTTTCCACTATTAACTGTCTATCTTTTTCTTTCATCTTATTACCTCCTGCTATATTATTTTAACATAGAGTTTATTATTATTCAACTATGTAATGAATATTATATACTATGAATAAAGATAAATTAAGTAAATTAGAGGATATTCGTGAAGAAAATTTTATATGGATAATATATTTAATTATTATTATACTTAGTTATTATTCTAATAGTAAGGAGACTAAGTATTTATTATTTGATGATGAAAAAAGTAAGAAGGAATATCAAGGCTTACTTATTCTTATTTTTTCTATATTAGTTATCGTGTATTATCATTTTGCTAAAAGTAGTTATAATGATTATAAGGAATTAGATGATAATGTTAGTAATGATGTTAAAAAGCTACAACTGGCTTCTTTTATTGGTTCATTATTTGTACTTATTAGTGGTATTATATTTTTATATATTGCTATTTGTGATAAGAATATTGATGTTGAAATTGCTTTTAATTAGAAAAGAGGATAATTATTTTTTATCCTCTATAAATAGTGTATTAATGTTTTTTGATGGCATTAATACATGAACATCATGATCTATTTTTATTTCGTATTTACCACTTAAATCTGGTAATGATTCACCATCTATGCATAAGGCTTTCTTTAATGGTTTGTTAAATTTTATTGTTAGGTTATCTGTTTTATAGAAGTAAAATCCTGGTATTCTACTGGCATCATACTTTGTAAAAAAGTATAAAGCTTTTACTAGGTCATGTAATCTAGTTATATTACATAATAATACTTCAAATTTATTGTCATTTAATTTAATATCTTTATAGAAGTTATTTATACCCGCTACACGATTCGCATTAGTTATAATGGCAAAAGAGAATAAACCACGGTACTCTTCTCCATCTATTTCATATGTTACATCATATGATTTTACCTTTCTGAAGAAATCTTTTATTCCTTCTTTAATATAAGCTAAGTGACCAAGTCTTTTTTTTAATTTGCGTGGTGTTTCATATGGAATATTCATAAATTTACCAAAGCCAGCAGTATAGACAAATGGTCTATTATTTATTGTACATACATCTATTCTTTTTACTTCTCCATCTAAAGCTAATTTTAAATTACTAATTAAATTTTTTCCATAGCCCCACATAGCTCCAATATCATTTGTTGTTCCTGAAGGTAAATGGCATAATGTTAATCTTTCTTTTCTTTTAAAATTACCAGTCATTACTTCATTAAAAGTTCCATCTCCCCCTATTGATATTAATAAATCGCAATATGGATATTTTTCTACTATTGAAGTGGCATCACCTTTGCTACTTGTTTCTTTTATATCAACTACATAGTTATATTCTTCAAGTATTTTTTTATATTTGGTAGAGTTTCTTTTTTGTTGTATTTACCTGAATTTGGATTATATACTACTAAACATTTTTTCAATTTAATCACCTATATATATTCTAACATACTTGAAGAAAAAAAGGAATATGCATTTATTCCTTATTTTTTGTTTCTTTTTTTGATTTTTCTTCTACTTTGGAAGTATTTTTATCTGATGATATATTATAATGTTCTCTTACTTTCTTCTCTATTTCAGCAGTTACTTTTGGATTTTCTTTTAGATATAATTTGGCATTTTCTTTTCCTTGTCCAATTTTATCACCTTTGTAAGCATACCAAGCCCCGCTTTTTTCTACTACTCCTATTTCTGAGGCTAGATCTAATAGTTCTCCTTCTTTTGATACTCCTTCTCCATACATTATTTCTACTACTGCTGTTTTAAACGGTGGAGCAACTTTATTCTTTACTACTTTTATGGTAGTTTTGTTTCCAATAACTTCTGAACCTTGTTTTAATTGTTCTCCTCTTCTTATATCTAATCTTACTGAAGAATAGTATTTTAAAGCTTTACCACCAGGTGTTGTTTCTGGATTACCAAATAAGACACCTACTTTTTCTCTTAATTGATTTATAAAAATTACAATTGTATTTGTTTTATTGATTGATCCAGATAATTTTCTTAAGGCCTGACTCATTAATCTTGCTTGAAGTCCTACATGAGAATCGCCCATTTCTCCATCTATTTCTGCTTGAGGAACTAAAGCCGCTACGGAATCGATTACTATTATGGATACTGCTTCACTTTTTACTAAAGCATCACATATTTCTAGAGCCTGTTCTCCTGTATCTGGTTGTGATAATAATAGTTCATCAGTATTTACTCCTAAATTATGTGCATATACTGGATCTAATGAATGTTCTGCATCAATGAAAGCTGCTCTACCGCCTTCTTTCTGTACTTCAGCAATAGCATGTAAAGCAAATGTTGTTTTACCTGAAGATTCGGGACCATATATTTCTATTATTCTTCCCTTGGGATATCCTCCTACTCCTAATGCTATATCTAGACTTAGTGAGCCACTAGAACTTACTTTTACTTTTGTATGTTCTTGTTCTCCTAATTTCATTATTGCTCCTTTACCAAATTGTTTCTCTATGTCTGCTAATACTTGATCTAAAGCTGAATCTGTTTCTACTTTTTTTGCCATATTTTTCTCTCCTTCTTGTACTTTCTTTAATTACATTATAATTATATTATAGTTTTTTTTAAATGTCAACACCAAAAAGTACATTTGTTCGTGTTTTTTGTTAAAAATAAAAATAAATAGTATTTTGAATACTATTTATTCTGTAAATATGGCTTTGCCATTATATAATATTTTGCTGCTGATATTATAGATAATACTGCCGCTATAGCCAATAAGAAGTCTGATATTCTTAGTGATATTAATTCAAATGGTAAATTACTAAATAGTGTTAAAATGATACCAACCATTAGAGTAGCAGTTTTTACTTTGGCTAGGCCTATTGCCGCTACGGCAGCACCTTGGTTTCCTATTACCATTTTTATTGAATCTACAACTATATCACGCATTACTATTACTACTGCAACGATAGTGCTTATTTTTCCATTGCAGGCTAATATTATTAATACTGAATTTGTTAATAATTTATCACTTATAGCATCAATCATTTTACCAAAATCAGTTACTAGATTATATTTTCTAGCTACATAGCCATCTAAAAAGTCAGTAAGTGATGCTATTATAAATAGAATGCCCACTATTATATATTTTAAGTCTACTAATACTTTGCCACCAACTAGATATGTAGGGAATTCTAATCCCACCTCATCGAATGGAAACAGCAATAATAATATTATTATCATAGACATAATTATTCTTGTTATTGTTATTTTATTTGCTTTATTCATTTTTATCTCCTTATACTATATGTTATATTGTTATCACTAAAGTCATTACCTTTATAATTACTTGCTATTATGTAACCTACTATAATTAGTATTATTAGTATAAATAATCCTATTATTATTTTTGGTATTTTAATTTTATTTTTTTCTTTCTTTGTATATGGAGATGATAACTCTTCAGTGTCTTCTTTTTTCTCTTTTTTAGCTTGTTCTATAATGTCTATAGGTATTTTTGATGTTTCATCAAAGAGATACTCATTAAATTCATCTATTATTTTTTCACTATCTAATCCTAAGTATTTTGCATAATCTCTAATGAAATATTTTAAATAGAAGATATCTTTAAAATCATCCTTTTTTCCCTCTTCAATACTTGTTATTTGGGATGGACGCATTTTTAAATCTTCCGCTACCTCTTCAATGGATAGACCATTTTCTTCCCTTTTTTCTTTTAATTTAAGTCCTATATTTTTCATATTACTCCTTAATATAAATAATTAATCTTATAAGCCATGTTCTGTACCTATTTCTAGGCGGTAAATATTTATCTATGACAATGTCATTCTTCCTTGAATTCAATTTTTCTTAGAAGATTCCCCTACCAAAATTTGGGTTTCTCGCTTGTGGGGTTTACCTCGTTTCATTCTAATTATTTCTAATTAGACTCGTCTCTGTGGCACTTTTATATCTACTTTATCATGGTTACCTTTAGATAAAGTAAAAGCCGTCAGTTACCTGCCTTAGGTTATTTTTTCCCTAAGCACAAACACTACTATCATCGCAGATAGTGCGAGCATGGACTTTCCTCTACACATAGTGCAGCATTTACCCAGATAATTATTGTTGTGATTTTCCTAATATTATTTTTTCTAATTGTGATACTCTTCTTAATAGATCCACATTGGTTATTTCTTTGTCGCCTATTTTAGCGGCTTCAATGCTTGATTTTAGATTTCTTACTTCATTTTTTAAAGCTTGATTTTCTTCAATTAAGGTTTTTCTATCTTTGTCTAGAGCTCTTATAATATTATTATATTCATTATAATCTTTTATGATTATATCTAAGAACTTATCTACTTCTTGAAGTCTATAGCCACGAGCATCTATTTTGAATTCTTTTTCCAAAATATCTTGCATAGTCAAAGTTATTTTATCTTTGTACATATATACTCACCTCTATATTAAAATTATCTCAAAAAATGAATATTTTGTCAATTAAAAAGAAGTTCTTTTTTAGGCAAGTTTAATTTTATCATATATTACTAATTTTGTCAAAAAAAGATGATAGATTTTTATTGTTAATTTCTACCATTCTTCTTTTGTTTATTTTTGTATTCTATTTCTTCATAAGCTTTTCCAACTACTTGAAATGCAATATCTTCAATACTTTGATTTTCTATATTTATGCTACTACTAGCCTGTTTTAGAATTATTTTTTGTAATAGTTCTGGTGAGGTAATAAATCCTAAGTAGCTTCTTGCATTATTAGTATTTGTTAAGCCTTCAATACTACCTACATCCACTATTCTTTCTACTGCTTTTATAACTTGTAATTCACCATACTTTTTATATGTTTCATCTATACTATTTACTAAGGCACTCCATCCCATTTCATAGAGTGCTGCCCTCATCTGTTCTACTGGTAGGTACTCTTCAACAAATTTTCTTATGCCATTTTGTCTAGTGAAATAATTTATATTACCGGTAGCTAAATACATTTCTATTCTTTTATGTGTTTCTTCTAAATTATAGAAAACATTTAAACCATTTATTAAGCGTAATATATTATTTTTATCTTCTTCTGATACTTGAGTTACTCTATTGTCTACTACTACTTTTTGATTATAGCTTAATAATTCTTCGAGAGTTAAAGTATTTTCTAGGTTTTTTATAATAAGATCTACTATCATATATTTATTTTTATTAGAAGATGGTATTTTATTTATTTGTTTGTGCATAAATTTCTTGAAGTTTTCTAATGTTACTTCTTCTCTCTCCGATTTTAGATATTCTGTTATATATTCAGCTAATACTGTGTTATATGACATCATTCCGTCTTTGGTTATACTTACTCTTCCTACATTTAGGGCAAATGGATTTGGTTTTGATTTTGAATTATAATCTAAACTATTTATGTAATTTAATAATTTATCTAATTTATCTTTGTCTAAAACTCTTATTACAAAGACATCACTACGCATGTTTTTAGCTATTTTGGCTTGAATATGAATACCTTCTTTTATTATGTAATCTAGTACTTTAGTTGATACCTCATATATATTGCTAGCATCTACTGGTAAGTATAATTTTATACTGTCCTTAATGCCTTCGTAGAAATTTTTATCTTTCATTTGTCCTCTATTTTCAATGACCCAGAAGACATTATTTGGCTTTGGTCCAGTAAATGTATTAATTCCTTCTAATCCTTTGTATTTTTCATTTAAATGTAGTTGAACATTTACTAAGCTTTCTCTTGGAATGCCTTGTAAATAGCCATCTTTGGTAGTATGAGATGCTAAATATGAATATATATATTCTTTTTCTAATGGAATGTTACTATTTTTTTTTAAATAACTACTAATGGTTCTTAAAAATACTTCTCTTTCTTCATTTACTGTCATTTTCTTTTATTTCCTTTATTACTTCCTTTAAATCTATGGTGTCATCTAAGTATGTTTTTAAATTATTATCTTCTGGTACTTCTAATTCTAATTTTGGTAATTCTTTTTCTTCCATATTATTCCTCACTTATTTTTTGATAGTAGTTATATCTGCTTATAGCCCACTGTTTTTGTTTTTCTAGTATTTCTTTAGCATGATCTTTATTTACTCTTTTTAAATTGGCAAATCTATTTTCGGTCATTAAGTAGTCTTCGTATTTGGTAAAATCTGGATTTGCTGTATCTAATGTTAATTTATTTATATCAGGATTATATCTAAATGTTATGAAGTAACCACATTTACTTGCTAGATATGCATTTGATTGTGAATGTTCCATACCTGTCTTAATTCCATGTTCTATACATGGTGAATATGCTATTACTAAGGATGGTCCATTATGTTCTGCGGCTTCTTTTAATACTTTTAGGTATTGTTCTTTATTATATCCAATATTAGTAGTAGCTACATAGACATGTGGATAACACATAGCAATACGTGCTAAGTCTTTTTTATAGTTTTCTTTTCCTTTTGATGTAAATGATGCTATTGAACCTAGATTTGATGACTTGGATGATTGTCCACCAGTATTTGAATATACTTCGGTATCTAAGACTAAAATATTTATATTTTCACTTTTTGATAATATATGGTCTAAACCGCCATAACCAATATCATAAGCAAAGCCATCTCCTCCTAAAACCCATAATGATTTTGGTACTATGTAGTCCTTCATTTCTAATAGATATGGATGCTTTTTATAATTGATTTTTTCTTTTACCTCGGTACATATGTTGTAATCATTCATATTTTCTAGCCATGTTTTGAATGTTTTATTTCGTGGATATTCTTCCATGTATTTTTTTATTTTATTTCTTTTTAGATTTATACCTGTTAGGATTCCATAACCGTATTCTGAGTTGTCTTCAAATAATGAGTTGGCCCATGGAATGCTGTATGGCATACTAGGTACACTTCCTCCATATATTGATGAACATCCAGTAGCGTTCGATATGATTAAATTATTTCCGAATACTCTGGTTAAATTTGTTATATATGGTGTTTCACCACAACCAGCACAAGCTCCTGAATATTCAAATTTTGGTTCTTTGAAACTTATATTTTTGACATTTAATAGTTTACTTTCGTTTTGATTGTTGCAGTTATGTTTTAAAAGATAATCGAAATCTTCATCATGTCTTTTATTTGGTACCATTTTTAAAGCTTTATTTCCTAATTTTCCAGGACATGTTTCAACACATACACCACAACCAGTACATGCTTCATAATTTATACCAATAGTGAATTCTTTATCTTTAGGCATTAATGATGGGATACTTTCTATTTTGTCATCTTTTTTATCTAGAAGAAATGGTCTTATTACTCCATGAGGGCATGAGAAGGCACATTGATTACATTCTATACAATTTTCCTTTATCCACTCAGGAATATTTTCTGCTATATTTCTCTTTTCATCCTTCGTAGTACCGCCTTCAAAGATACCGCTTTTTTTATCTAAGAAACTGCTTACAGGAAGGCTATCTCCTTTTAATAGATTTATTGTTTCATTGAATGTTAGTTTTTTGTTATCTTTATATTCTAAATTTTTCCATGCTGGATTTACTTCTAATTCTTTTAAGTATTTAATTGAATTATCTATTACTTTATTATTTATATCAATTATATTTTGACCTTTAGAAATAAATCTTGTTTTATTGTTATCTTTCATTACTGATATGGCTTTATTGATATCGTAAACATTCATTATTTTAAAGATACATGTTTCCATGCAGGTATTTATTTTATTTTTTAATCCTAATTCGTTTACTAATTTATAGGCATCTATTATATATAGTTTGGCTTTTTTTAGGGCTAATAAATATTTTACTTTATTTGGTAATGATTTTATTAGGTCTTCTTCATTTAGATTTGTATTTAATAATAATATACCATTTTCTTTTAGGTTATCTAAAATATCATATTTATACATATATGTATCTTTTGATACTATTATAAAGTCAGGATTATCTACATAATATGTACTTTTTATTTCTTTATTGGATATTCTTAGATGACTTCTAGTGACACCTCCTGATTTTTTTGAATCATATTGAAAATAACCTTGAACATATTTTTTGGTATTATCTCCTATTATTCTTAGAAGATCTTTAGATGTCGATACCATACCATCTGAACCATAACCATAAATTATTATTTCATAATTTTCATTATCTAGATGGAAATTGCTATCTACTTTTAAGCTTAAGTTTGTTACATCATCTTCAATTCCGATAGTAAAATTGTTTTTCTTTTCTTCTTTTAAATTATCATATACTGCTTTTATCATTGATGGTGTTGTGTTTTTTGATGATAGGCCATATCTTCCACCTATAATATTTATATTGGTATCTTTTAAAGCATTTACAACATCTATGTATAATGGTTCTCCTACACTTCCTGGTTCTTTTGTCCTGTCTAGTACAGCTATTTGTTTTACTGTTTTTGGTAATACTTCTTTTAAATGGTTTATACTAAATGGTCTATATAGATGTACTTTTACTAAGCCAACATTGTAGCCTGTTGTATTTAGTTTATCTACTACTTCTTCAATACATTCACATACTGAGCCCATTGCTATAATTACTTTATCGGCATTTTTACTACCGTAATAGTTAAATGGTTTGTAATCTTTTTTGGTTATTTTATTTATTTTATTCATGTAATTTTCAACAATTTCAATGGCATTGGTATAATCTTTGTTTCTTGATTCTGCATGTTGAAAATATACATCTTCATTTTCAGCGGTACCTCTTGTATTTGGATGGGCATTAGATATTGCTCTATCTCTAAATTGTTTTAGAGCATTTTTATCAATTAATGTTTCTATTTTTGCTAGATCTACTTCTTTTATTTTATCTATTTCGTGGCTTGTTCGGAAACCATCAAAAAAGTTTATAAATGGAAGTGATGATTTTATACTTGATAGATGAGCTATCATAGCCATATGATAAGCTTCTTCAGGAGATGCTGATGATAACATACATACACCGGTTTGTCTTACAGCATAAATATCTTGGTGATCTCCAAAAATACTTAATGAATGAGTTGATAGTGAACGTGCTGCTACATGTATTACTCCTGGTAACATTTCTCCTGCTAATTTATATAGTGTTGGTATCATTAATAATAACCCTTGGCTTGCAGTGAAGGTGCTAGATAATGCTCCACTTTGTAACGCTCCGTGTACCATAGCTGCTGCTCCAGCCTCTGATTGCATCTCAACTATTTTTACTTTATTTCCCCAAAAGTTTATTTCGTTATTACTACTTAATACATCTATTTTTTCGGCCATTGGTGAAGCTGGTGTAATTGGATATATTCCTGCTACTTCTGTAAATTTATAAGCTACTCTTGCTACTGCTTCATTGGCATCCATAGTTTTATATTTTGACATAGTATTCCTTCTTTCTATCTTATATATTAATATAATTTTATCACATTTATGACAAAATAACAATTATTTAGAATAAAAAAAGAACTCTATGTTAGAGATCTTTACTTACATGTTAGGCCACGACTTGTGTAATTGTTTTTTAATGTAGTATAATCTTTGTTTATTCCTAATGATGTTATGTCAGAATCAGATAATTGTTTTAGATCATAGGTGTATGTTATTTTATAATCATTTTCGTTATCTACATCAACTTTAGTAGTTACACCTTTAATACTACTATAGGTACTTATTTTATTATTATGTGTTCTTTTTATACCTGCTATATCTAGTATTCCATCTGCTGCACCTGTTACTATATCATCTAGTGCTTCACCTGTTACTCCACCTATAAGTCCGTCATTATCTGTTGGTGTTTTAGTTGTATTATCGTTTTTGTTATCATTATTGGTGGTATTATTATCTTCTTTATCTTTAGTAGTACCATCGGTACCTGTTCCTACACCATCAGTATGATCATCACGATAGTCATAGGTAAGAATTACTTTTTTTACATCATTATTTTTGTGTTCTATTTCATATGTTACTTTTGATGTTATGTTACCTACTTTGTTTTCATTGGTACATGTTGTTTTTTCATTGGTACCACATCCTGATAATACTATTAATGCTGCTAATACTATTAAACTTTTTTTCATATTATTACTCCTTTCCAATTATAGTATTTACAGATATAGGTAATATATAATAATAAAACAAATAAATTTACTTTCTTTATAGATATTAAAAAGATAGTTATTTCTAACTATCTATTATTAATAATCACAATTACCAGGTGTTCTTGGATATGGTATTACATCTCTTATGTTGTCTACTCCTGTTAAATATATAATTAATCTTTCAAAGCCCATACCAAATCCTGAATGGATACATCCACCATATTTTCTTAGATTTAAATACCATTCCATTCCTTCTTCTTCCATATGCATTTCTTTCATTCTATTTATTAATTTGTCATAGTCTTCTTCTCTTTGACTTCCACCTATTAATTCTCCTGCTCCTGGAACTTCTAAGTCAACAGCTGCTACGGTTTTACCATCTTTGTTCTGTTTCATATAGAAGGCTTTAATATCTTTTGGCCAATTTTTTATAAATACTGGACCATCAAAGTATTCTGTAATATATTTTTCGTGTTCTCTTGCTATATCTTCACCATATTCTGGTTCGAATTCCCAATTTACTTTTGCTTCTTTTAGTATTTTTATGACATCTTTATGATCAATTCTAACAAAATTACTGTTTAATAATTTAGTTAATTTTTCTATTAATCCTTTTTCTACATACTTGTTGAAGAATTCCATTTCATTTGGACAGTTGTCTAGAACATATTTTACTACATACTTTAACATATCTTCCATAATGTTCATATCTTCTTCTAAATCACAGAAGGCTATTTCTGGTTCTATCATCCAAAATTCTGAAGCGTGAGTTTTGGTGTTGGAATTTTCCGCTCTAAATGTTGGACCAAATGTGTATACTTTTTTGTAAGCCATAGCAAATGTTTCTGCTTCTAATTGTCCTGATACAGTAAGTGATGCTCTTTTTCCAAAGAAATCTTTTGAATAGTCTACTTTATGTGTTTCTGCTATTTTATTTAGATCTAAAGTAGTTACTTCGAACATTTCTCCTGCGCCTTCGCAATCAGCAGCGGTTATTAATGGTGCATGGAAGTATACATAATTTCTATCTTGAAAATATTTATGGATAGCATACGCTGCTACACTTCTTACTCTGAATGTTGCATTGTATAAGTTTGTTCTTGGTCTTAAATAGGCTATTTCTCTTAAGAATTCTCTAGTTGGTCTACCTTTAGCTTGAAGTGGATAGTCGTCTGGGCAATCTCCTTCTAAAGTATATGATTCTAATGTTAATTCGAATTCTTGTCCTTCTTTTGGTGATTTGATTAATTTTCCTTTAACTGTAATGGCTGAACCTAATTTTAATTTTGTTATTTCATCAAATTTTTTTAGTTTATCATCATATACTACTTGTAGGTTTTTGAAGTAAGTACCATCGGATAAATCAATGAAGCCAAAATGGGCTTGTTTACGATGATTTCTTATCCATCCACTAATTGTTATTTCTTTACCAATATAATCTTTTTCATATAAATCTCTAATATCTATCATAATATTCCTTCTTTCTTTATTACTGATTCATTACTCTTTTGTTTATTATATTTGCAGATCTTTTTACATCTTTCAGTATTTTATTATATAAATTTGGATAATGTCTTAATTCTAATATTAAATTAACATCATCATAAGATATTGATCCTATGTAATTTTTTTCTTCTCCTTCAACTATTTTTATCTCTCTACCTAAAAGGTAATCTGTTGTAGTTTCTAATTCTTCTGCTAAACTGACTAGTTTTTCTAGATTTGGAAGACGAGTTCCATTTTCGTAGCCACAAATAGATACTTTAGTTACGCCAATGGCATCTCCTAAATCTTGCTGTGATAACCCTTTTTGAATTCTTAATTCTTTTAGCCTTTTACCTATCATAATTACTTTCCTTCCTACCAGTTATCTCCTTGTTAATATTATTTTATAACAAAATTGTGAAAATGTATATATAATTGAATGAATTTTGGCTTTTTTTGATGATTTTTATTAATATTTTATGGTTTTATTCATAATTATATTGGGATTACTTGTGAATATTATTTGATATTTTTCATTATATTTACCAATAATTATTCCTTCTGTTTTGTTTTCTTTATTAGTTTTTACTTTTTTATCTATATAATGCATGGACTTCTTTATTTCTTCTAGATATTCTTTGTTTAATTCATCATTTTTTATTTGTACTACTATATAGCTATTTTTTTTAATACTATATAATAATACGTCTATGTATTCTTGCTTACTTATTAGATAATTCTTTTTTACATATGTTATATCTTCTCCTAAAAGGGAAAGAAAATTATCTATATCCTGCAATAATAGATTTTTTAACATTTCTTTAGATATACTATTATTTAACTTTTTTATTGGAATTTTATTTTCATAGTTGTTATTCTTTATTTTTTCTCGTAATTTACGATATGATAGGTTTTCATATACTGCTAATTTGGCATAGTAATTTATTTTATTTATATCTTTTAAATCTATAAGAATAGAGAAATGAGTCCAAGAAAGTTTAGATGGTAGATTTTGCAATTCTTTATTAGTGTTTAATAGATTATAATATTCTAACATACGATATAGGTTATACCAATTATACCCTTTACCTATTTCTTCTGTTAATTTTTGAGAATATTCTTTTATTAGTTCTTTTGCTTCTAGATTTGACTTAGATAATTCTATTGATAGTAATTTGCCTACATTGTAATATACTTGCAGGTCATTAATATTTCTATAATATTCTTTTACTTCTTTATTTGTGTTGTTATTTATAAATTCTTTTTTTATTTTTTGATAGTATTCCATTATATCATCCTTCTTTTAAAACGAAAGCAGATTATTCATCTGCTTTGCGTTTTTCTTCTGTTATTTTTGTTTCTCTTTCGGAATTGTCTGCTTTACGTTGACTTGAACTTAAGAAAGTTATTTTTTCCGCTATTACTTCAGTTTTTCTTTTTTTATTACCATCAGGCATTTCTATTATTCTGTTCTGAAGGCGACCTTTTACACCAATCATATCACCGCTTTGGCAATACTCACTTGTTGATTCGGCTATAGATGACCATAGTGTACAATCTAAAAAGTCTGTATCATATTCACCATTAGCATTTTTATAATTTCTTGGAACTGCTAATGTAATAGTGGATACTTTTTTTCCTGTTTCTGTTGTTCTTACTTCTGGTGCTCTTACTATTCTTCCTACTAAAACTATTTGATTAACCATAATACCTCCTTTCAATGGCACTATAGCATAATTATATCTTTCAAACAAATATGGTAAAAATGGTTTTTAATGGTTATTAGAGCAGAAAAAAAAGATCTTTATTTTGGATAAAAATCTTTTTGGCTGATTTACAATTACTAAAACTGGTTTTTGATTAAATTTTATACTTTACACTTATTTTACACTTTATTTCTTTGATAGTTCTTCAATGATTGTATTTGCTATGACTTCGGCTATTTTATCTTCTTCTTTATCTAGTATACTTTGATCATTTTTATTTGATAAATATCCTAATTCTAGTAGATATGATTCATTACCTATATTGCTATTGTAATATGGATTTGTTCCTACTTTTTCTGGATTGCTATTATCAACATATGCTCCAGTCATATAGCCCCCTGTTTCTCTTATTATATATAAATAATTTGATGTTTTTGTTATATTATATGGTTTATAGTCTTTCTTTTTATATCCTTCTAGTGAATTTGATATTTCATTTTGACTAAATGTATGGGTATAGACACCATTATACATTTTGTACTTTTTGGCGTTGGAATAGTCGAAACTTGTATTTTTTGATAGATTATCCGCTAATGACTTAGCAAATTCATAGTTTATGTTATCCGGTGTATATACTTCTATACCGCTTGCTTTGGATGAGTTATTTTGGTTTATATGGATGGAAAAAGTATATTTTGATTTTACTTCGTTTGGTATAACAGCTCGACCATTTTTATTATATTCATCAAAGTAATCGTTCTTTGTTAGTTGATTTTCTGTATGAGTCATCTTTACTTTAATACCATTTTTTTCTAAGTTGTTTTTTATTTTGGTACTTATTGCCATGGTATAATCTTTTTCTTCTTTTTTGTCTACTACTGTTCCACTATCCATACCGCCATGACCGGGATCTATTGTTATATCATATATATTATCATCTTTATTTTCTTTTATAGTAAGACCAATAGTACTATAATCGTTATCAGTATTAATAATTATTTTTTTGTTATATTTTGATAGTGTATAATATGTTAAGTCTTTATAACTGGTACCATTATTTAGTATATAATATTTATTTATTTCTTTATTCTTAGCGGTATCGTCATCATTTTCATATGTTACTTTGATAAACATATAATATTTGCCTTTTTCTATATTATCTAAATATATGCCTTCATTTAAATATTCAGATGTATTGAATATTATTTTAGTATCTTCTATACTTGTTGTTATATCATAAGTTTTTTCTTTACCATTATATAGTATTATTTTTATATCTTTATAGTTTTTATCGGTTATTTCTAATTCTCCTGCTATATTTAGATGATTGCCATATACATGATAATCTGTTACTTTGGCTTTTTCTTCTTCAACATTTAATTTTGGTATAGCATTTATATAATTGGTATATATAAAGTAGCCTAGTAGAAATAATACTAGTAATATAAATATTAGTTTAATTAATTTTTTCATTTATTTTCTCCTATGTTAAATGCTAATAATCTATTTAATTCTACTGCATATTCCATTGGTAGTTCTTCTCTAAATTCATTCATAAATCCCATTATAATTAATTCTTTAGCTGATTCTTCACTTATTCCTCTACTCATTAAATAGAATAATTTTTCTTCGGATATTTTAGAAACTGTTGCTTCATGTTCCATAAATGATGTATTGTTATTAACGATGTTGGTTGGAATGGTATCACTTTTTGAAATGTCATCTATTATTAAAGTATCACATTTTACTGCTGCTCTAGAGTTGGTAGCGTTTTTTGTTATTTTTACTTCTCCACGATATGTAGCTAGTCCACCTGATGAAGCTATTGATTTGGATACGATGTTACTTTTGGTATTTTTTCCTAAATGGATCATTTTAGCACCACTATCTTGAATTTGATCTTTTCCTGCTGCTGCTACTGTTATGCAGCTACCTCGAGAATTATCTCCTTTTAGAATACAACATGGATATTTCATATTGGTCTTTGAGCCGACATTACCATCTATCCATTCCATTAAACCATTTTCTTCAACAATGGCTCTTTTGGTTACGAGATTATAGACATCAGTACTCCAATTTTGTATTGTTGTATAACGGCATTTGGCATTTTTTCCTACAAATATTTCTACTACAGCGGCATGAAGTGAATCCTCTGTATATGTTGGTGCTGTACATCCTTCTATATAATGTAAGTCACTATTGTCATCTACTATAATAAGTGTCCTTTCAAACTGACCCATATTTTTGCTATTTATTCTGAAGTAGCTTTGAAGTGGTCTATCTAGATGAGTATTTGGTGGTATATATATGAATGTTCCTCCTGACCAAACTGCTCCGTTTAAGGCTGTAAATTTATTTTCGTTATATTTTACTAAGGTATTGAAATATTTTTTAAATAATTCTGGATGTTCTCTTAGAGCTGTATCTGTATCTAGAAAAATTATGTTTTTTTCTTTTAATTCTTTATTCATATTATGATATATTACTTCACTATCATATTGGGCTCCTATTCCATCTAAATAGTTTTTTTCAGCGGATATTACTCCTAAATCGTCAAATAGGTTTCTAACTCCACAAGAGATATTATTCCAGTTATCTGTTAGTTTTTCTTCTCTTTCTTTATAATAATTTATACTATCATAATTAATATCTAACTTTGGCCCAAAGTTTGGATTACTACTTTTATTAAATGCATCAAGACTAGTTAATCTAAAATCGAGCATCCATTTTGGTTCACCTTTTATACTTGATATTTTTTTTACTACATCACTTGTTAATTTCATTTTTATCACCTTGTTACAAATTTATTATATATGAAAATAAGGTTATTGTAAAGAAAAAAGCCATCTATTTACATAATAGACAGGCTTTTTACTCGGCTATATTTGATTTTGTAGTGAAACCATTTATGTAATAATTAGGAATTGTTCCTTGTACTACTTTCATTGCTATTGGTATACTGCATTCTATAGTTAATTTATCGCTTATTATTGGGAGAATTATCTTTGTATCTACTTTTATATCTATCATTAATTTAAGAAGAGCATTATTTATACCATACTCTACTACTTCTGTGCTGAATCCTGTTGATACATCCCCTATTAATGATAATTTTACTGGAATTTTTGGTCCGATATTATATAATAAGTTTGATCCTGTCACTATTCCTAATGGTACTTCTACTATAATTCCTTTTTCTAATAGATCCATATTGTAATCACTTAAACTATTTTCTGGTAATTCAAGCATATCTATTTTTCCTTCTTCTACTGCTCGCAAGTTTAATTCTACTAAACTAGTCATGTTACTTAATATTTTTGATGATACTTTAGAATCAAAATCTATTAGTGTTATTTCACCTTTATTGTTATATACTACTTTAAATATTTCTTCAGTATCTATATTGTATACTTGCTTAGTTATGGATTTATTTATTATTAAGATAGTTAATTTTCTTACTTCTGATTCGGCATATGATTTTAAAATTGGAATGGCTTTTTTTGAATAGTAATTTATAAATAATAATGTTGATATTGTTATAAAAATAGTTATTATGATAATTACTGATATGATTTTATTTTTCTTCTTTTTTTTGTTTTTTAAGTTCATTCTCATATTTAATTATATGTTATATATATGATTATTTGAATGATTTAAATCCTCCTTCGATAGACATAGTATTATAACCAAAAGCATTTAGTCTTCTACTTATTTCATTGCTTTGTAGTCCTTCGTCACAATATAGGTAATAAGTACTATTTTTATTTAAGTAATGGGAGTAATTGTTTAATAGATTATAGTATGGAATATTTATTGAATTTTTTAGATGTGAAATATTATAAGAATAGTTATCTCTTATGTCCACTATAATAGGATTTTTTATTCTTTTTAATGTTTCAAGTGAAATTGTATTCATACTTACACCTCACTATAATATATACTTTTTATAATATTATGAAAAGTTAATAAACACAGAATTTTGATAGAAAAAAGAACATAATCATGTTATGTTCTAATATTTTAATCATCACTGAAGAAATCATCAAAGAAGTCATCATCACTGGTATTATCTTCATACATGCGTTGGATTTGAGTGTTTTGTTCTGAAGTTGGTGATTGGTTTTCTGGTTGTTTAGTTTCTGCTGGTGTGACTGGTGTTGATTCTTCCTCCGGTTTAACATCAATAACGGCATTTTGACTTTGTTCTTCTTTCTCTATTTCTGCTATTTTAGCATCTATCTTTTTAACTAAGTCATCAATATTAAACTTTTCTTCATCTTCTGGAATATCGTTACTTTCATTAGCAAAATTTGGCATATTCATAAATGGATTTTGGCTCATAAATGGATTCCCCATAAATGGACCTGCTCCACCACCAAATGGATTCATCGATGGTTCAAAGGTACCCATTTCTTTTAGCTTTTGCTCCTTTTGTTTTTTAACAAAGTCTCTTATGTCAAATAATTGTAATTCTCTTCTCTGTCTTTCAGGTGGTGTTTCACTAGGATATGTACGTCCCCAATCAACTTCAAAGTCTGTTTGAAACCTCGTTTTATATGGGAACATTCTTCTTCTTAATACTATTATTTCAAATTGATTTAGTCTTTGTAAGTCACTTACTGTTACAAGTGGAGTTGAAGCGGTTTTTTCTTTTTCTTTTGATTTTACTTCTCCACACATTTTACTTATTTCTTCAAGAGCTGCTATTTCACTACTTATTAGGTATAGTAGATTACAGTTACCTCTAATGGTATCACCATTTTCTTTTCCATATACTTGAGTTAATTGAGCAAAGTTCTGGATAATGAAAGTAAATCTGATAAGTCTACTACGGGCCGCTGTTACCATTGTTGTTACATCTTTTAATGGTGGCATGTTAGCAAACTCATCTAGGATGAAATTTGTTCTAAATGGTAATTTTCCGCCATTTTCTTGGGCAACATCTATTAATGTTTCATAACATTGTTTTATAAAAATGGTAGCAAGAGGATGCAATGTCTTCTTTTCATCTTGTACAATTAAAAATACGGCTGTTTTCTTTCTACCGATATCACGCATATCAAAATCACTATATGAAAGCATTTCTGATAGGTTTGCTCTCTCAGAAAATAATTTCATCTTTTGTTTGAATGTTGCTATTATTCCTTGTTTTGTTTCATCAGCTGTAAATACTGTTCCGGAAGCATTTATATAGGCTGCTTTAGCGGGATCTTTGGCATTAAAGTATTCTTTAATATAGTTGTTATTTGGTCCGCCAAATCTTTCTTCTCCTAAACTACTCATTAAGTTTACACTGTTTATATTTATTTGATCTTCTGTTCCATCTTCGAATAGTCCTAAAGCTAGACCTGTAAAATAGTCAGCGGCTGTTTTTTCCCAAAATGGATCACCACTTGATTTTTCTTCATAAAGAATATTTAAAGCTAAGTCATCTAATAATTCAATGGCTTTATCTTGATTTCCTTCTTTATATAATTTATATGGTAATGTCATTGGATTCCAAGCATTACCTTTTTGAGGGTCTCTAAAATTTAATGTTATAATGTTATAACCTTTCTCCTTTAATAATGCTGCTGAAGACTCATATAATTCACCTTTAGGATCGGTTAATATCATTGATTCATTATGTTTCGCTAATAATTTTATCATTGGTTTTGCTACTATTACTGTTTTACCTGAACCTGTTGCACCCATAACTAGGTAATGGTCTTCCCCGTTATCTACCCACATTTTACCTTTTTTACTATATAAAGCTATTCCTGCTGCAGGCAATGTATCTTCTTTAATATCAACTACTTCTAATCCTTTTTTGAATTCTTTATCAGTAGCCCATCTTGAATATCCTTTTTCTTTTTTTTCACTAATTGAAAAACCAAAACCTTTATCACGATCAAAAATGTACGACTTTACGGCCATAAATATTCCTATTATAGCTACAAAAAATAAGAAAAATGTCATCCCAATGTATTTTGAAGTAAATGCTTTAAATGGTAAAAAACCATAAAATTTTCCTTCTGCTACAATACTAGCAGTGTTTAATACACCTATTGCACATAGGTATAATAGAAATACACAAAAGGCACAAAATATTATTAAATCTTTTTTTCCTACTTTTATTTTCATTAAGACATCGCCTCCAAATTACTAACATTATTATAGCATTAATAAATTGAATTGTAAACAAAATTGATGGCGTAAAAGAAAAAATCAAGGGCTAAAGCATATATACTATTTGACCATTGATTTTTTTTGCATAATATTTTTTACTATTTCAAACAATTCTTAATTTCTGTATAAATTGTATTATAAGTATTTGATTTGTAGTGAATTCCATCTACAGTTTCAAAATTATTTTTTATTTTAGAATAAACATCACAATATGAGATTTTATTATGATCTATGCCGTTCTTTATTGTTTCATTAAATGAAGTTACATTGCTGTCTGTTATAATATAATTATTTGCTTTTGCTTTTTCGTCATCAATTGGTGTAACAGATACAACGACAAGATGAATTTCTGGATATTTAGTAATTAAATCATTGTAATATTTTATATAATTATTACTTGACCCAGGATCATTAACTCCCATATTGATGACCACATAACTATTAGGGTTTTCCTTTAATTTTGCATCCAACTTGTTAGTTATGTCTGCACTTGCTAACCATTGATAGCCTTTTCCAACTTCAGCAATTGAACAGTCTTCATTATCATTTATTTGTACACTTTGACACATTCCTACTGTTCTTGAATCGCCAATAAAAATGACTTTTCCTTCTATTGTACTATCATCATTATTTGTGTTTGTATTGGGCTTTGCTGTATTTTGTTCTGCACGTTCTTTTTCTTCTTCTTCAAGTTTTTTCCTTTTTGCCTCCAATTGCTTTTGCTCCTCCTCATATTTCAGTCTTTCCTCATTGGTTGCAATAGTAGCTAAATCATTTATTTTTTCACTATTAGCATTATTCCAGCAATCTGCTAAACTAACTTTACTAGTTAAATCACCTAATAGTCCCATAAAAACATTAACAATCCATGGAACTGCAAAGACAAAAACAGCTGAAATGATTCTTTTAAAGAATAATCTTAAATTTTTTTTTTGCTCTCCTTCGTCGCTGCTAACAGTAGATTTAGAAAGGTCAATTAATCCCATTACAATAACACTTATTGGTACAATAATGAATATAATATTTATTAGAATTTTAATAAAATAAATAATTCTAAGTAAATCTGGTTCAACACAAGCCTCCATAATATTTCCTCCTTATATGATTTTAGTATATATTTTTAATCTATCAAATATATCAATTCTAACTTTCACTATTTAAATCAAATTCAACTTGATAATCCACAATTGCTTTTTTTCTAAATATAAATTTATTATTATTAACATGATAATAACTGATAATTTATTGTAAGTTAATTATACCATATAAATTTTAAAAAGAAAATAATTTTAAATGTTATTTATTCATATTTATTTGTAGTACTTAGACTTATAATTTATCGGCTTCAAATAATCTCGAATGCTGATATTATGTTTATTGAAAAGTATTACTTTTTTTAGTTATGCTTATTGTATTTACTACTTTACTATAAAATAAATTACAGAAAAATAGTTCCCTAATGTGTTATTGAAAAACTATTTTTTATCTTTCATAATATTGTATAAAGCCTAAATGTCATTATTTTTGACATAAAAATGTACTAAATTCATACATATTTAACTATTAAATTTTATATCAACTTTATATTTCATAACTGATTGCTCTGTAAATGTATATGTATTGTTATTACTATCTATTACGATATAGTCTTTTCCAATTTTTGTGCATTTATCTGCTATTGTTGTTATATTATCTTTATTTGAATTTATATATTCTTTAAATTCGTTTACATTTTGATATTTGTCTTTCATATTGCTATTTAAATTATCATAAGCTTCTTCTATATTGTTATTTAATTTTTCTACATAATCTGATAGATACAACACACATATTGTTTCAGTGCTAGTAATTGAACTACTTTTTATTTTATTATATTTATTCTTGGTTATATTAATATCTTTTATATTATTGATTATTTTTTCATAATTATCATTATCTAATGGATATACTGTTTCAGTTAAGTTTGAATAATCTGCTAACAATAGTACATTGTAGTTATTGTCAATTACTTCATCACTTTCCAAAGTGTTCTTTATTATTTTTCCTTTAATATAATAAATATATTTATCATTTTTTATTTTTATTTCATCTATGCTAGTTATTTTTAATGATATCATACTATCTTGATTATATGTTTTTACTATATTTAATATATTATTTTGATTGATGTTATTTTTATAAATATATTCACTTGATAACATATTATAAATAGCTTCTCTATCGTTATTGGCTAAGTAACTTATATATGAATTCATATAGTTAGTTACTGAGAAATAAGTATTATATTCTTCTACTGGCTTTAGTGTGTCTATATTTTTTTTTCTACTGAGAATAAATACTAAAGCAAGACAAACAGCACATACTATTATTACTACTATTAGGGTTTTTATATCATCTTTTTTCATAATAATTTTATTCTCCTTTAACTGCATCCATTTTGTACATATGGTAATATTTCTTCGGCGGCTTCGCCACGTGTTGTTAGTTTACAATTTCGCTCTGTTTCTTCTGTAGTTGTACCAGGTCTTTCAAATCTACAACAGAATCCATGCCCCATATCATATGCACTAGTAACAGTTGTATCATTTAATAGATTATTGGCCGATGTTTCAGTGTTATTTAATTCATAAAGTAAAAATTCTAATTGATTTTCTAATACATTCCAATTTTCACCATAAGTATTTTTTAAATTGTTTGCTCTACCACCTAGCCACTGTGCTATACCTGACGCCCCTATAGAATTAACTACAGTAGGACTGTAATTACTTTCTCTTTGCAAATTACCCATAATTCCTGCAACTGCAATATCTGAATATCCTGAGTCTTTTAAAGTCAAACAAATTGTTTGGATATTGTCATTTCCTTCAATAAATGTTGATGTTTGTTTTTTAGGTCTTTCATTTTCTTGTGAAATATAGTTAAGTGGATCTTTACGTTGTCCATTTTCTCTAATCTCGAAATGTAAATGCATTCCTGTAGAAGAACCACTGCTACCCATTTTTCCTATAACTTGTCCAGCTCTTACTGTATCGCCTGCTTTTACTGTTATTGTATTTTCATACATGTGTGCATACACTGTTAAGATTCCATCATTATGTTGAATTATTACGTGATTTCCATAACCTCCGCCGCAATTTTCATCATTACCATCTGAAGAACATGCAATTGTAGAACCTTCTGTTGGATATATTACTGTTCCATCTCTAGAAGCAATTATATTAACTGTTCCCATTGCTTTACCACCCGTTGCTGATATATCTAATCCTTGATGATTTCCTGTGGTTCCTGTCCCAAATGGGTCGTCTCTCATTCCGAAATTTGATGTTATTTGATATGGCACTGGTTCTCCTAAGGCATAAGTTATTCCATCTACCACTTCTGTTTCTTCACTACCTATTGGCCACCAATAAACATCTTTTTTTACTCTGCCAAAAGAGCTTGATCCTATATATCCACTTGATATATCATCGGATTTTATTATTCCGGTAGATATTAATGGAGCTATTATCAATAAAAGAAAAACAAAAATGAAAATAATAGCCGCAGCGGCAACAATTGTTATTCCTTTGTATTTTATTGGCATTTTTTTCCAAATTAAATTACTAGCCATTTTCATTTTTGAATTTTTTTCTTGTTCATCCATAATACTCACCAACTTATTAGTAGATTAGAATCCTCCACCAGTACCAAATGATTCTAATTCGTCTTCAGTTACTATAACATTTATTTGCATTCTTCTATTTCCACATACAAATAAGGCTTCACCTTGACTAAATCTTTTTATTGCTTCTTTTTCATTTTCATTTAAATCTATTAACATTGATAAATCTTCTACTGATTGTTTCTTTAAGCCCATTACTAAATAATAAGATGAGTTATCAAATATTGCCTTACCATGCATTAATATTCCATCTGCTACAAAGTCTGATGGTTGCTGAGTTATTATTATAGTACCTGTGTTGTATTTTCTTGCTCTTCTTTGTACTTGAGCTAAGAACTCTGCTCCTAATTCATTTTTTGCTCCTAGTAATACATGAGCTTCATCTACTGATAATACTGTATTAACGTTAGGATTTAAACATAGGCCCCAAGCGAATTTTAATATATTAAATAGTAGGGCATTTCTTATATTTGTATCTGAATTCATTAATTCTTTTATGTTAAATACTAAGAAGTCACTTTCAGTATTTATTGTTGTATGTCCATTAAAATAATATTGTAACTCTCTAACTAATGGTCTTAATTTTAGTTCTAGTCTTTCCATTACATCTCTTTCATGTGTTTTTTCTGTCATCGATGTTAATTTACTAGTTACTGTTACATATACATCTCCAAAGGTTGGATAATCTTTTGATGTATATTTGGAAAAGTCTGAGTTAAATGTTATACCAAATCTAGCATATGTATCTTGTACTACTCCACTAAATAGGGCTAGTACATCTTCTTCAATATCTGGAGAATAATATTTCATAAATGCTTTTAATGATTGTAATGTTTTATTTAATACGGTATAACCTAAACCGTTTTTTATTTCATTTTCGTCTGCATCCATTATTACTTCTAGTGGATTTACCATTCCGTATTCTCCACCTTTACCTAGATCTACGACATCTCCACCATAGGCTTTTGTCATTTCACTTATTTCGCCTTCTGGATCTACCGCTACAATTTGATAACCGTTTCTAATATGACTTCTCAATATTAATTTGGCTGCTGTAGATTTACCACTACCAGAAGTACCTAGAATAATCATATTAGCATTATTTCTATTGCTTTCTTTTTTTAATTGATATAAGAACTGGTTAAATAGTACAACACCACCAGAGAAGTCTACTCCTAACAATGTTGATAATCCATCATCTTTTATACTATCAAAGATAAATGGATACATAGCGGCCATAGTTGGAGAAGGCATTGGTGTACCTATTCTTTGTTCTATTGGTTGTTTATCAAATATTGGAAGAATTGACTTTAATACTCTTTCTTGTTCAAATCTTAATGGTATCGCTCTTAATTCCATAGCATCCATATAATTCTTTAGATTAACTTTTTTCATTTCTAGTTCTTCTCTAGTATCTGCTGTTACCATAATGTGCATTTGAAAATCAAACGTTTTGGCTTGTGATGCTGTAAATTGTTGAATAAAGTATTCTAGGGAATCAACATCTTGTCTAATTCTTTCTTGAATTGTACGATCTTTTTCTTCTTGATATCTACTTTTTAAATCAGATATTTCTTTGTTTAACATTTTTGCAAGTACTGAAAATGGTACAGGAATGTGTTTTATTACTAATTTTACACCAGACATATTAGTTAGATTAGATAAATAACCTGGACCAATAAATCTTGGATATGATATTACTGTTAATATCGTTGCATATTTATCACTAATTACAAAGTCTGAAGGATTAAATTGCAATCCTTTAGGAGCTAATTCACTTTTTAAATTCATTATGAAATCACCGTCCCAAAATTAGTTGTCATTCCCCCATTAAGAAAGTTATCTAGTATTACTCTTAAATCATCATTAGATACTTGTGATGCTTCTAATCCTGAATTAGCAAGTCCAGTAACTAGAGTACGTAATCTTTTTTGAATTATATCATCATTTTTTTCTTTGAATAATATATAGTATTCTGTATCTGTTATATTATTATTCATAAAATTATTAGCTTTTTCTATATCTTGATTTATTAGTTTTCTAACTGCTGGATTTGGGGTTTGATTATATAGTAATTGTAGTCTAGCTAAATAATTATTTAAATCCACTGGACGATCCGCTGAAATTAACCAAAATTCAAAATCAATAGTATTATAGAAATTTTTCAAAGCTATTAAAGTACTATCTTGAGCTTGTTGATCAAGAATAAAGATATTTCTTGGTCTTATTTTAACACCAGTTACTTTTAACTTATTATCTAGTAATATAGTTCCATTAGATATTGCTTTAATGGGTATCCAATCTTCTGTATACTTTGAACTACTTTTTGTGTTTGTCGTCAACTGCGAATTTTTCATAAAAACACCAACCTCTCCATATATAATTTCTTCTTTCAGTGAAAAATCTTAACATACTTTGTATAGCACAAAGTACATTATGATAATTAGGTATCGGAACTACTAGTAATCCTGTTATACCTGCTGGCATACATGCTAGTAATATGGCAAATGTATTGCTAGATCTAACTATAGCTAATGCTAATAATGATATTACTACACCAGTTCCAAATAATATTAAATCAAATGGTCTAAATATATTAAATATTAGTGTACCTCTTTTAGCATTAGCTGGTACTAAATATCCATTCACTATTATCACACTCCTTTTTTATTTTTTTGCTGAATCATTAGCCGCTTCTAAGCCCTTAATCTTCTTTCCTTCATCCTTTATACGTTTATCAACTGCTGCATTATCTCTAATTGCTTTTGGTAAATCAATACCTTTTTCAGTTACTTTTGCAAATGCTGTTTCCAAATCGTCATTTTTAATAATGATTTCTTTTCCTGTTTTGTCTAGACCTCTCCAAATGGTATTTCCAGATTTATCTTTATCTTGTTTAAGACTTCTAGCAAATGAATAATCTTCATAAGTCAAAGTCCCATCTTTAACATTGTCTTCAGCTTTTTTCCAAATTGCTCCTCTACTTGCCTCAGCTGCTTGTTGTTGCCATTGTGCCTCTTTAATCATGCCTTCGGCTTTAGTATCTAATCCAGCAAAGCCCAGTACTTTATCGCCAACTGCATTCCAAGGTTTGTACCCAGCAGCTTGTTTTAAATCTCTCTTGTCTCTATTACTATTAGTTGTTCTAACCGTTTCACCAATACCTCGCATATTTTTAATTCTTGCACCTTTGGTAAATCCACTTACTGCGCCGCCAACCACCGATAGTGCACCTGCTCCAAATCCTTTTAAACCTGCTTTCCACTTATTTCCTTTTCCTTTTGCATCTTTAACGCCTTGGACTCCATTATAAATACCATGAAGTGCATTAGATGCAGCTGCTCCTGAAGCCCCTAAAATTGCACCTGTTCCGAATAATCCAACCTTTTTTGCTTCGTCTGGCATTTTCAAACCAAAGCCAAAACTAGCTGCACCACCAGTAGATGGGAATATTTCTTTTAATAAATTTGGTACTTTTTTTGCAAAGGCAAATAAAGCAATTATCAAAATTACTACTACATATCCCTCTTGAAATACATTATTTGTAGAAAAGTGGACTGCAAGATTTTCTTGATTAGTCATAAGGGTTTGGCTAACTAAAATAACGAAATCTAATATTGCCAATCTTAGAAAAAAGTCTAAAAATGTTGATAGACATTGTTTCCCCCACTTTTTTAAATTTTCTTCTCCTTTTGGTACTAAATACATCATAATTGGTATTGGCGCCACTATTTGTAGATATGCTAATTGGAATATTCTAATACCAAGTTGTACTGTATAAACAACTATCATCCAAAGTAATAATGCACCGCATAGTAATGCTATTAAGCCATTGAAATTAACCACATATTGCTTGTTACTGACATTTTCTTTTGTGTTCATTTTATCATTTAGGCAAAGATAAGCGGCATCCATACTTCCTAAATCTTTAAATTGTTGTTCAAGCATTTTATATGCAGAATTACATTCTGTTTTTTCTTTTGTGTTTAGTGTATAAAACTGTGAAAATGTATACCAAGCAATATCAGCTCCAGCACTAGAGCTAGATGATGTTGTCCCTGGTAATATTATTTTTTCTATTAATCTACTTTCTATTATTCTATCTTGTAGTATATAAGCTTCTTTAAACAAATAATTTGTACTTCCTAAAAGTATTATAACAATTAAAACTCTTTTTATTATGCTTCCAATGCCTTTTTGTTTATCAGTCATTGCATCAGGATCTACTAGATATTGTATTCCTGCGAATGTCAATCTAAAAAGCATGAATAGTCCAAGTATGAATTCAACTCTTTTAAATATACCATTTACATCAATGTCTAGTGTCGCAGTTCCCATTTCATTAAAAATATCAAAGCAAAAACAAATTAAACTATATATTGTTTCACATACTGCTAACGTCAACGTCCTTAATGCTTGTAAAATCGAATCACCTATACTTAAAATATACATTTTTTACTCCTTTCTATTTTATGCATGTTTCTGGGCTTATGTCACTCCAAACTTTATTTGCTATGCTCAAAATTAAATTAACAAATATTGGAACTATAAACACTATTATTGCTGCCAAAATTCTTTTAATAAATCTTTCTCTATCCTTTTTCATGTTATCTTCATTATCGGAAAACGTTGCTCGCAAAAAATCTGTCATTCCTAATATTACTAATAGTATTGGCACACAAATTCTTATAACGTTCATTATGTCATCAATCAATTTTAATGTTTCTCCATCGAATAAATCACATGGGTTTTGCGGCTCTTCTACATAATTTTTGTTATCATTATTCGAGCCATCAGCACCTTCTTCATTTAATAATACGTATTTTTGTGTTGTTTTACTATTTTCTTCTAAATAAAATTTAATATCTCCCAATGTTTCATCACTTTCTAGATATAAATTCATTGGACAGTATCCCTTGTTATTTTCAAGCAAGTCGCTAATATTAAAACCATATTCGATTTGGTTTACACCTTGTGAACCAATTGTTTTAAAATCACTATCAGTATAATATAATGTGATAGCTACTTTTGCACCATTTGTTACTTTTCCATTGGAATCAGTTGATGCAAGTGCGTATTCACATTTTTTTCCCCCGCTGGCAAATATTACATCATCATCAATTATTGCTTGTTTGTTTCCATTGCTATCTACACTGTTATTGTCTGATAAATCAGTATCATATTGTTTTGAAAGATTACCATTAGGATTTGCATCAGGATCAGTAGCAATTGAAGAGCCATTACGCAAATAATAATTATAAAATCTTTCAAAGTTTTTTGCACGTTCATAATTTTTAGGACATTCTGTAAATCCATTAAAAGTTGTTGATTCAAACGGAAGACTTCCAGAACATTTCATCCATCCACTACTATCTGCTTTTCCACAACTATCACCATAATCTGGATTTGTAATTTTAGTATTAGAAAATGATATTTTTTGATTATTTGTTGCACCATTTAATAATTTCCAATTCCCATCATTAATATAATCAGAGTCTTTGTCGCTAAAATAAAAGTTATGCTCACCTTCTTTTGATTGTGTTAACATATAGTATTTTTCTCCGTAGGCATACTTACATGATAATTCCTTTGCTTGGGAAGTTTTTGCACTAGAAAAGCTGTTGTGAAGTTTAACCCATCCCGTTCTCAATCCTATTTTGTCTCTAAAATGAAAATTTCCTTCAAAATCAAAATCTATATAATTGGGGCAAGCTATAAAATTAGCATTTTTATCTGGATCAAACCTTGTACTATCTCCTTCGGTATCAACAAAAATTTTATTCATTTTAACCCATCCTGGATTATCATTAGCTAAAACATCTCTGTTATACATAAGAAAAGCATCGTGTTTGCATTCACCATTACTTGGATATTGAACCAATTTTGCTGGAACCTGCTTTACACCATCGTTATATATACAAGTTAACTCTTGACATTCTGCATTAACACTGCCAATTAATATAACAAATGATATGAAAAATGTACTTATCATTAATATTTTATTTTTCATAATATTACAACTCCTTTTGGGCATAAGAATTTACTATAATTTAATTATAGCATAGATAGATAAAAAAAGAAATAATTTTTATTCATTATTTCTTTTAATTTTATATATCTGATTCTCTTTTTTTATATAATATATATGTAATTACACTCATAATAATTAAAATAATAAATGAAATCATTTTAAATTTGTTATAACTTTTTCTACTGTTAGATTTATGAATAATATTTTTTTCAAATATTTCTCTATTAATATCATATTCAAAAGTATTTAACATATTTTCAACATTATTACATATGTAAGTTTTATTTTCATCAGAAATATCATCTTTAGTATCACAAAAAAATTTATTATCATTCTTCTTGCCTTCAAAAAAAATACTATTGCCATTACTTATTACTTCATATGTAAAAGAATATTCACCATCAGAATATATTGGAAGGAAATAATAAGTAAAATTATCTTTATATTCAATATATTTTCCAGATATTATAAATGAATTAATGTCTATACTAATTGAAGAATACTTAGAATTAATATTTTTTTTAATGTTATCATAAAAATTTATAATAGTTATATCTCCAATATCTTTAGTATATAAGTTTTTTTCAACATAACCATATTCGTCTTTAGAACCAATAAAGTTATTATTTAAAAGTTGTTTTTCTATATTATTATTTTTAGATTTTAAAAACAATAGTAATAGTAATAACAATATAACAGCAAATAAAACTAAAAATATGTTTCTTTTGTTTTTCATAATATCACCTCTATTTTTTTGGCCATATAAAATATTGCGTTCCACTAACACTAATTTCAGATTTTTCAAACGCCATATTATTAAAATTCTTATTTACTGCATTATTTTTATTTGGATCATTTACTAGAATTTTTCCATTTGAATCAATACCGCGCAATACAATTAAATGACCACCTTGAGTAAATATTCCTGGTCCTTGTGAGGACATAACTGGATGTCCATCTTTTAAAGCTTCATATGCCTCGTTAAAATCATAGGTTTGAATAACATCACCCAAGCCATAATGTTCTGCTGCTGCCTGAGGTAATCCCCATGACATTCCAGTACCTGGAACGTAATATTGTTTTGACCAAGTATCAACAAATTCTCTAGGAGTAATATTTTCTCCTGTTAAATAAGAAACTATCATCGAAGAAGAAGTAAAACCACATCCACAACACGCAACAGTTTTGCCAGAAGATAAAATGACATCACTATAATCATCTTGGTAATATGCAGGAATATCCAATCCACCATCTACACTATTATAATTTCTTTTACTTTTGTTATTAATTATATTAGCTTCAGCAATTTTAGCAAGGCGTTCTTGTTCTATTCTCTTTTGCTCCTCTTCATATAAATTATCATAATATGCGAAATCACCACTTCTAGCATTTTCTAAACATTCTAAATATCCTGTTTGGAATCCTGCTGATGTTAATAATTCCATTAAAACATTAACTATCCATGGCACACAAAATACTAGTACTGCTGATATTATTCTCTTTCCTGCCATTTTAGCACTTTTTTTAGCTGTATCATCATTTGATATTGTTGCTTTAAAAAAATCTACTAAAAGCATTATAATTAAACTTATTGGTATTATAACAAATAATGCATTTATAAGTAAATCAATAAAATATAACACTCTAAGTACCCCGGGATTTTGACAAACTTCTATTAAAAAATACATTCTATCACCTGCTATAATTATACATTAGTTTGACTGTTTTTACAAGAAATTTTATATAGAAAAAAAGAAATAAAATTTTTTTATTTCTTTGTTAAGTTGTTACAATTATCTTTTCCTCTAATTTGACACCAACATTGTTTCCAAGAACTTGTATTAGCATCATCAAGATTTAAATTTCCTAAAAAGTCAAATAAAACTGTTACTAACCATACTACCGCAAATACTGCTATTGCATAAATCAATCTTCTTATAAAAGTTGATTTAGCCTTCTTTACATCATCTTCTTTGCTTGATACTACAGCTTTACCTAAATCTATTGATCCCAAAATTATCATTATTACAGGGATGCCTATCCATATTATATTTATTATGGTGCCTATTAAAGTCCATAATGGTGCCATTGATGCTTGACTACATATATTTATATCATTCATAGCTTTTCCTCCTTAATTCATAATTATATATTACACTAATTAATAATAAAAGTCAATCTTTTACTTTGAATTAAGAATTATTTTTACACTTCTGTTTTTCTATATTTGCGATAATAATATGTACCCGCTGCACTAAAGGCTACACCAAGAGTAATAAATATCCATAATTTACTTCCTGTTTTTGGGTTTTCACTTATTTCTTCTTCTGATTTATCACCTGTGTTTCCTTTAGAAATTGTATCTTTACCTTCAACTATTTCTGTTGTATCTAATTCTTTTGTATATGTAGCATCAACAGAATGGAAGATAATAGCACTCCAAGTAACGTCACACGCTCCAGATACCTTAGTACATTCATCGAGATTACAATATGATCCAAAATCACATGTATCAGCGGATTTCCAATTGTCTTGATCTTCATATTCAACATTCTTACCATTTTCACTAAAATAATATGTTGCATTGTTTTTTCCTATGGTATTTAATTTACTATCCTTGATATAAATTATTTCACCAGGATCACCTTCACTTGGAGCATTATATCCGTAACACATTCTTGAGCCATCTTCATAACTTATCGTTGTATAATTATAAGCCTTTCCAGCAGTAGGACTTTGATTGGTTTGATATGGAACTTGCATAACATTATCTATGCTAGCTTTACTAGTTGTATTACCTTCTCTATTAAATTTTAGGTACTTATAACATTTTGCATTAGATGGATCTAATACATAATCTTTTTTTTAACGGATTTAATCTAAAAGCTCCTACTACTGAATAGCTATCAATTATTTCTGTTCTCTCGGTACTACCATCAATAAAATGTCCACCATCCAAATTATATGTAAATTTATAATTATTAGCATTAATTATTTTTTCTTTATTTTCACTTTTAGGGCAAACATTTTCTACTGGCTCTTCTATTGGCTGTGATTCTATTGTTTTACCCGTTCCATTATCAGTTACTGGAGGTTTATTATTATAACAAAGGGCTTTTACATATCCAGAATAATTACTACTAATATCTGATGTTGTATAAATATAACTTCCATAAACCGATACCTTGCCGCTTACTTTTTGCCACCCTGCAAAATATGTCCCATCAGGGCACCAATTATACACTTTATTCCAACTGCATTGTGCCTGTTTACATATTTTTGTATCATAAGATTTGCCTCCTGCATCATTGACATATATAACGGTTGTATATGTTACTTGTTTTTTATCATATTTGCAGTCTGGTTTTGTCTTCATTGATGATGCTTTTCGATAACATTTGCTTGAATCGCCTGGGCAGGTTGTTAATCCTTCTGGACATTTTGTTATTGTCTGTGCGTTTACGATACTACTACTAGCAATTAGTATACAGACAAAAAATACTAATTGTTTTAAAATTTTTTTCTTTTCTACCATAATTTTGACTCCTTTTAATATACTAATAAAAAAACTACGAAAAATTACTAATATTTCTATTAGTTATTTCATAGTCTTTTTTATTCATATATTTTCTTATATTATAAGGATTTACAAGTAATAATTTACATTCCCCCTCCTGATTAACATTTGGTTAACATTTTTAACTAATATATTTTTCATAAGAGGGGCACTCCTTTCTTTACCTTATATATTGATGATACCATAATACTACAATTATTTCAACCATTTTGTGTTAAAAAAAGAAGATTATTTGAAGAAATCAAATAGTCTATTTTTTCTTTTAGGTTCTTCTGATTCTACAGATTTAACATAACCTAACTTTTCTAATAATGGTAAAATTATATTACTATTGTCTTTTTTATCATTTACTGGAGGTATATTATAGTATACTTTTAGATCTGATTCTACTTCAAAGTCAGATATATCATCTTCAGATAACAAGCTCTTATTTAGTATTAACTTTTTACCTTTTAATTCTCCAAATACTTTTGGATTTATTACTGATAATTTATTTAACTTTATAGTAGTTGGTTCTATTAGATATAATACATCGGTACATAGATGTTCTTTTTGAGATTTATTTAAATCTACTAAAAAGACATCTACTGAATAATACTTATCTAATGTACTTTCTAATTCACTATCTTTTATTGATAAACAATCTTTATCTTTTAAATATACTAAATCTCTTCTATCTAGTTCTATAGCCATAGTACTATAATAACTACTTAGTTCTTTCTTTAATAAATATATTAAAGTTGTTGCTCCAGCAGAATCTGTAATATTTTTAATACCTATTACTTTACAATCAGGTCTTGAATGAGAGATGACATTAGGTTCACTACTGGGTTCTTCTTCAATATTTTGAAGATATGCTACATCACGATAAACATTGGGATTATTATATAAATACATAAGACTATTTGAATCTTTAGTAAAATTATATATTCCCATATTTACTAATTTTGATAAGAATGTTTTTGAATCACTAATAGCATCATCTTTATCTAATAATAATATTACTTTATCCATATTTATATTCATAGATAATTTTTGTAGATTAGATAAATCTTTATAATCTTTTATTGCTGTTATATCTAAAAACATCTTATTAAAGAAGAAATTTTTGAATGTAGATACTATTTCATCTACATCATATTCTCCTTTTAATCTCTTAGATACTTCTATATCTAGAGAGTTAAATACATCACTATACTTGTTTGATATTACTGTGTCCATTTATGTATTTATCCTTTCTATTTTACGTGTTTCTCCTTGTATTGGGATAGTAAAGCTTAAATTGATAACCGGAAAATCGATTGTGACAAACGTAGTTACTTTGTAATATTCTGCATTTTTATCAATATTTTCTATTTTTGTTATGCAATAACCCCTATCTGTATTTATATATTCATATCCAATACATTTTTTTTCTATGGAACCTGTATTTATTCTATAATGTACATCATTCATATATTTATTTATTTGTCCTATGGCTGTTCCTTGGCTAACATCATTATAACTATTTATTCCTTCGTTTTGTTCTATAATATTTAATATCTTATTCTTTACCCTAAATGCTTTGGCATAATTTAATGCTACCGCGATAAAAATTGTATATACCGCTAAGAAAATCAATAATAGTTTTATCATAAATGTTCCGCCTACTGCATCTCTCATTTTCTCTCACCTACTTTTCCCACTATTTTTTTATTTTGCTCCTGTTTTTTCTTCAAAAGTATTTTCAATCCATTTTTTAGCTGGTGCATCATCTCCAGCAAATAGCCAAGTACCAATTGCTACTAATAGAGCTAATATTACTATAGTAATAACTGTCATTGAAACTTCACCTGTTGCTTCTTTCATTACTTCTCACCTTCTTTCATATATGTATTTTTTTATTCTTTTTTTATATTTCAAATTTATACAGTCATAATAACCATAAAAATTGAAATCAATAATAGTACTAGAGATCCTCCACCAGTTACAACCATCATTATCATTGTTCTTCTTTCCATGCTATATAATCTGGCTTGATATTTTTGTTCTCTTGCTTTAGCTTGAAGAGAAGATACGGATTTTGAAAATGATTCTAGTTGTTGGTGTTTCTTTTCTTGTTCTCCTAAACCTAATCTATATAATAATCTCATCATTCTCATAGAGTCTCTTACTGGGTACTCTTTTGCAAAGTCCATATAAGGATCTATTGATGAGTCACCTGCTTCTATTTTGCTTACTAATTCTTTTAGTCCTGGTTTGAATACTTCAGGAGCATCATCTATACTTTTAGCTAAGGCTACTGGTACTGTGTAGTGATGAATTAGTACTTCTATTGTTTTTAAGTAATATGGTAATAAGGAATCTATATATGTTAGATGCTGTTTATACCATTTTTTTAGACTTAAATATTGATTTTTATACACTATAAATCCTATTACTAACGCTAATATTATACTTAGATAACTCATATTGGTTATAAAAATAAATATTATAGCAGCGGAGGTTAATACTCCTTGTTTTACTCTTTTCATATATACTTCGTTTGGATCATATACTCTATCACCATATTTTGCTATTAATAGAAAATCATAATCTTTTTCTTTTAATAGATTACATAGTTTACTGTTTGTTCCAAACATACTGTCTTTGTTTATTTTTCCATTAACAATAAATATATATATTACTATTATGGCTACTAATAATAATTCTATCATCATTATTCAGCACCTACATTCTCGTTGTAATATTTTTCTCCTGATAGGAGAAACCAACTGTTTATTAATACTATAATATGAACAAATATTCTTATCCATATATTATCTATCATTGATATATATGTCTCTTGTCCTATTAGTAATTGTATTAAAGCTATCATACCATATAGTGATACACCAAATGTTATAAATTGTTTATGGAATGCTGCTCTATCTGATCTATCTCTATATACTCCTTCTACTAATACATCTATGTCTGTTAACATATTTTCAAATGTTTCTTGAGTATCTTTTGCACCTTCTTTTGTTACTTGTAAGAATAATTGATGCATATTTTTTACCATATAGTATGGATATTTTGTATCCATATATTTTATTGAGTCATAGACATCACCTTTTTCATATGATAGTGCTATCATTGTTTTTACATCCGATAATAAAGGCTCTTCTAAAACTCCTGAGGCTACTACTCCTTCCAATGATTTTACAAAAGCTTGTGTAGTTGAAAATTCCATTATTGTATTAGTACAATATACTTGTACTTGTTCAAATATATATTCACTATATTGTCTTTTACATCTTAGATAAGTGATGTATGGAATTACTGATACTGCTAATACCATATATACTATTGTTATAGCTAGATTATAGAAATATAGATAACTTATGCCTCCTGACAATCCAGCAAAAGCCGCTATTTGAAATAGATATTGTCTTGGTGTATATTCTAATCCTAATTCTTTTACTTTTTCCCTCATTGCTTTAAATGAATAAGGTTCCATTTTTTTATAGGCATTTACTGCTTGTTCGGATATAAATTTATATACTGATTCACCTTTCTTAGTACGATAAGAAATTATGAATATTATTATTAATCCTATTAAAATTATTTCCATTATATCACCTACCTTTATACTACATTATTATTATTTATACCAGTTATAGTAGCTTGATGTGGTATATTATTTGCATATATATTTGGTATATTATTATAACTATTTGTATTACTTTGAACTATATTTGGATTTGACTGAATAGTTTGATTTGGTTGCATAATATTAGTGTTATTTATAGCTTGTTTTTGCTGATTATAGTTACTTGTATCTACTGCATAGTTATTATTTGTATTGTCACTTGAAGCATCTCTAAACTCTTCTTTTACTAGTACGTCTTGGGGCATTATTACACCTTGACTTTCTAGATATTCTATTAGATGTTTAGTTGGATTTGCCGTTGTTTCATGTCCATCTGGTGTTTTTTTATAAAGTATCTTGTATTCTGCTTTATTTTCATCGGTAACATAGAATTCTACTACTTCTGATACTTCTCTATGAAATTTTTTATATTTTTGGCTATAATATCCTTTTATATGTACACCTAATTGTACATAGCGATGTATTGTTGCTAGGAACTGACTTACATCTTGATTTGTTTCTAGCAGGCTATACATTCTGCTTGGTATTGATTCTGCTTTATCAGCATGTATTGTGGAAAGAATATTATGTCCTGATGATATGGAGTTACGAACGGCCATTACAGCTTCAGCACTTCTTACTTCTGATAGTAATATCCATCTTGGATTTTGTCTCATACAGGTTACTAATACGTCCGAATATGAGGCTATATTATTAGTTTTCATTGCTACAATATCTCTATGAGGAAATATTTTATCTAAATGAAGTTCTAGAGTATCTTCAATAGTTATTATTTTCTCATTTTCTTTTGTATGGGCTGCTAAATATTTTATAAACTCTGTTTTTCCTGAGCCTGTTTCTCCACTAACTATAATGTTACAATGGCCTTCTACACATTTTAATAGGAAGTCATGAATATTTAGCCTAATATAGTCTTCTGCTATTATCTTATCTTTTTCAAGTCTTATTTTAGCAGGAGTTTTTCTTATTAAGGCTGCTATCCCATTTTTAGCTATCGAATCATGAACAAAGTTCATTCTTAGTTCTGCTGATTCTGCATCAAGGAATGGATTTGCCATATTAAATGACTTTCCCATAGAGTTAGCACATTGAAAGGCTATTTTTTCCATTAATGTATTATCTATACCAGTATTTTCTACTCTATAGACACCCTGAGACAATGTTTTTAACCATACTTGTCCACCATTACTATATGATATATCTGTTACATCATCATTAACTAAGAATGGTTTTAATGGGCCAAAATCTATTTGGGTAAATTCTGTTTCCATGCTTTGCCCTCCTTATTCTTTTTTATCTATTTGTTTTTGTATCATTATCTTTTTTATCTGTATCTTCTTTTACTTGATCTTCTACTTTAGGTAATTCATTTACTGATACAAAGGCAGTCTTTGAATTAATAAAGTTTTCGATATCATCACTACTTACTTGTACTTTATCTTTTTCAGTAAGTGTTGTTGTATTAGGTACTAATATTAGTTCAACAGCATATTCTTTTAGATATAATGCTTTTCTTAATAATAGATGTGTTTCTTCAGGAACTGCAAATAACATATATGCTGGTGTTCTTGCTTCTTCACTATTTTCAAATACATGTTGTCCTGATGAATCTTTAACATCTAATATTTTTATATTACTAATGAATTTACCAAACATTACTTCACCTTTATCATTTAAAGATTTGTAATAGATATTTATGTAGCTACCTGGTGCCATTGAATTAGCATATGTACTTGCTATATTAACAGGATAGTTGATAACTGTATATCCTTCAGGAACATCTTGAAATGCTGAGTCTGGTAAATTTTCTTTGGATGTTACTAAATCCGCATAAAATAAACTTCCTTTTGCTATTATCGTATTATAGTTTGAATATTTGCCTACTATATTTTGTTTTTGTGTATAATAGTTTCCTACTAAAAATGATTTTGGTACATTCATAATGCCTACCATACTATCTTTTATATAAGTTCTTGGTTGAATTGTTTCAACTGCGTATGGTACTTGTACTAATTCAACTTTTGAATTTATACGATAGTTGTAACCTATGGCTAATATTACTAAACATAATATTACCCCTAATATTGTAACTGTATTTTTGTTACCTAATAATTTTTTCATCGAAGCTTTTAAATTATTCATATTTTTTCCTCCTTTTATTTAAATTCTTCTTTATTCATATTCATATTTTTCATAACTCCATTTTACTTGATATTTTAATATGACTTTGTCACTACTAGATCTCGTTATACCTATCCATGGCAAGTTATATTTAGTGCAATCTGGCTTGTTTAATTCACCAGAGTCAGTAGAACAATTGTAATATTTTATTGTTGCATTTGAATCTGTTGAATAATTACTCATACTTTCAAAATAATTTGTTCGATAATCATCATTTGTGGCTTGTGCCCAATCAATTTCCCTTCTTAATCTTGCCTTCAGTATTTCCCCTTGATCTGTTACTGCTTCTGGAGAAGATACTTCTATTATTTTTTGATTTCTCATATTAGCATCATTTATTTCTTTAGGTATGTTTAATGGCTCACTGCTTGATCGGCCTGCTAACATTGAATAAACAGTTTGAGTATATTCGTCTTCCTTGTAAACCTTATTTTGATCTTTTGATGATGTGTTTTTTCCAGTAAACTCTAGGATACTGGATAAGTTATTGACTATATTATAATCGTCTACATTGTTATATATTCTATAGTTTTCTATACCTGTATCTATCATTATCGTAACTTTAGGAGGTACTTCCATAATATCAAAGAATGATATTGTATACTTTGTACCTATAAATAATGTTGATTCTGAATATCTTCTTGTAAAGTTTTCGACAAACTTTTCTTTTATTATTTTTAAATCTCCTGTTTCTCGATAGTATTTTAAGTCTATAGATTCTATCATGGATGCTTCTGTTATCTCTTTTAATAAGTAATAATCATTTTCATTAGAAGTGGTTATTTGTTGAAATAGTACAATAACCATTACTCCTATTATTCCTAATACTATCATACCTACTGAGGCGAATGACCATTTCATGGTGTACCACCTCCATAAGTTCTCATAAAATTATTATTTTCAATAAATTCACTTTTACCTGTTTTTGATATACCACGCCAATCTAAATAATTATTATTTTTATTGTATCCTTTAATTTTAGAAACTATTTGATTATCTAATTCTACTTGATACTCTTTTTTTGAGTATGATGATTTTAATCTATCTTTGTTAGCCGGTATACTATACCAATCATACCAATTTATACCAGCATTTCTATTTGGAAATGGATTATTTAAATCTATTGGTCTATATATGAATTTATAAGTTTTATTGTCTTCCTCATAAAATCTTGGGTAGGTACTTACAGTACAATTTGAAGATGAATTGCTTTTGCCATTATATGTTATTTTTATGTCAGGATTCCATAACTCTGTTGTAGTCCCTAAATCCTCAAGCTTTACATTTAAGTATAAATCCCCATTATATTTTATTGGGGTATAAAATTCATTATTTATTCCTTTACCTATACTATTTTTATATGTTACTTTTCCTGTTCCTAATTCTACTTCTGACTCTGGTAATAATATAGTACATGTTGTAGTTACTTCTTTGTCATTAATAATGTCTCCTTGTTGGTCACACTCAACCTGCATTTGTGCGGGATTAATTGTATATTTTTCTTCTTTTTCATCTAAGAAATATAATGATGCTTTATTTTTAATGTTAGACTCTATTATAAATTTTTTTATAATAGATTTTCTTATTTGTTCATTTATTTTGTTTTGTAGAGCATCATGTTTGCCATTAGCATTATCATATTCTATGCTTTCTTGCTTTACTGTAACTTTAGTATTGTATATGAAACCTATTTTTACTCCCCCGCCTTGATATATAGTGGTTGGAGTTAATATATTAGTCATACTATAATCTTGTTTAAAACTCACTACTGCTCTTGCCATAGCAGAATTTGGATCGTCAGCCCTTCCCCCATCTTCTGTTACCGTAATTGTTTTTTTATCACATGCTGTACTACCAGTAACTGTATTATTACATGTACCTGCTATGTTTAAAGGCTCAGCTTTACAATTATATGTTGTTGCTGTTGTTGTGACTCTATATAAGACCGGTGAATATACATTTTCATCATATGCTTTGATTTTTTTACTGTCATCACTGCACGTTGGTACATTACCAGGTTTAACGTAGTTTTTCCATGATATATTGCTTGTATCAAAGCCAGATGGTGGTGACCTTTTTATTGATATATATGTATTATAGTACTTGTTACTATCCGATACTTTATTGCCATAATCATCGACTCTTTCTAGTGTATTGTCAGTTTGGAGTGTAGCGCATGCCATTCTTACATATTCATCTTTAATTGATAAATTATCTATACTTGTTGTAGCTTTGTCATTTGGTGATGAGTCGGATGACTTAACTTCAGCATTCCAATCATTTTTTATTGGTGTGTTACTACTATAAGCACCATGAGCATGATAATATCTTTCTTCACCTTTTTCTTTTAGGTCTCTTGAACATGTATCATTTTTACATACAACTGTTCCGTTTTCTAGCTCTTCCCACATGGCATAAAACTTTGCTAGATTCCAGCAGGCATCCTCGTCTTTGCTATTTTCTTGAGCGCAATTATTTTTTAGTTGCATTTGTGTTGCTGAAGGAATTTCCCACTCTCTATAGTTGGCAAATCTAGTATAATTTGTTGTTCCACCTTTTAATAGGTCTTCTATAGTTGTTTCGCTAAATGGCTGGGAAAAATAATAGTAATGATATTTATGAGTAGTTTTTTCTTCATAATTTTCTTCTGCATTTATATAAGGAATTAATATGAAAAATGATAGTAATGTTATTAATGGTATTTTCTTCATATTGATTCCTCCTTCTTTTTTATTCTAATATTGTTCTTTTCTTTCTCTTTTTAATTATTAATACTAATAGCGATATTAATACTATTATTCCTATTCCTATAATTATATAAAGATAATATTCTAATAGAAAATCTACTATTGGTTTTAAATAATCTTTTTTCTTTACGTCATTGTTATCTGTTTTTTTATCATCTAGATGATTTTCTAAACGATATGCTTTTACTTTTCTTTCGAAAGTTTCTCTTGGTATTTCACTATCATAATATTTATTACAATATCTGAAATCTTCTGTATCTACACCGTCACATAATGGATCTAAGGAATATTCATTAAATCTTGGTAATGTTACTGTTATATCCTTTAATGTTTCATCACATTTTTCTGAATACATATAGTAGTGCCATATACCAGTAGTTAATCTTAGTTTTAATCCTTCTGATGATTCTTCAAATTGTTCATCGGTAAATGGATATAAATGTACATATACTCCATCTGGAATATTTTTAGCAGTTACCATGAATTCATTATATGTTTTGGTACCATCTTCTTTTGTGACTTCTCCTAGATGTTTATATACTATTTCTATTTTATCTATTTCTTTTTTGATATTATTTTCTTCTTCTGTAGTGCATTCTGCTTTAACAATGTTTGTGCTAAATATTGTTAGCACAAATATGAATAGTAGGCTTTTTCTTTTATTCATGTCATTCCTCCCTACCCTATGCTATAATAATTGTAACACTTTTTTTGTTTTTTTCAAAGTGATTTTTGCTTTTTTTATTAAAAAGTGTTATCATTGATTATGGTGATTTAATTTATGAAAGATAAAAAAAAGAAAAAAGTCATTATTATAATTGCTAGTATTTTAGTGCTTATTGGTGTCATTGTTTGTTTGTTTATTCATTCTTATGATAGTAATCTTATTGAAATTAATTATAATGAGCTTAAGGAAAAAATAGATAATAAGGAAGATTTTGTTTTGTGTGTTTCAAGAACTACTTGTAGTCATTGTCAGGATTATAAACCGAAGCTTAAAAAGGTTGGATATAAGTATAAAATTGATATTTATTATATTGATGTTGATTTACTTAATGATGATGAACTTAAAATGTTTAAGAATACTGTTAGTTTTGATGGTAGTACGCCTATTACTATATTTTTTAAGAATGGAGAAGAAAAGACTACCGCTACTAGAATTGAAGGCGATGTAAGTGAAGAAAAACTTATAAATAAATTAAAAACGAATGGTTTTATTGAATAAAACTATTCGTTTTTTAAATAATCTTCTCCTTTAAACGGATCGTATGTTAATAATCCAGGAAAGTTTTGCTGTCTTAATGCTTCATATGTTACTAAAGCAACACAATTTGATAAATTTAATGCTCTAATATTATCGCTTGTTGGTATTCTATAACATTTATCTAAATTATTGTGTAATATTTCTTTTGGTATGCCGGTGCTTTCTTTGCCAAATATTAAATATATATTTTTATTTTTATCCTTGAAATCTATTTCACTATATGGTTTTGTTCCATATCTTGTGAAATAATAATATTCACCTTTATTTTGGGTGATAAATTCTTCATAATCAATATATGTTTGATAATGAACCTTATCTATGTAATTTACTCCACTGCGGCGTATTCTTTTTTCATCTAATATAAAACCTAGTGGTTCTATTAAATGTAGTTTGCTATTGGTTCCAGCACATGTTCTCATTATATTGCCTGTATTTTCTGGTATTTCTGGTTCATATAGTACTATATTAATCATATATTATATCTTCTTTCTCTAAGAATTCTATTAGACTATCTATATTATAATTATTATCTTTAATATTATAAATTCTTATTACTTTATCATTATTAAAAATTATTATTAATGGATCTTTGATATTGTTATTTAATTCTGGATATTTTTCTAATAATTCTTTTTTGATTGTTTTGTTTTTTACTACTTCAGTTAAATCAAGGTATAAAATACTATTTTTTAATGATTTGTCTTGAATTACTTTGATGAATTTTTTTTCAAAGTTACTTGTTTTTTGGCTACCTACTACTGATGAATATATAACTGTACTTTTGTTTTCTATTAGATAATTACTTAATTCATTATAATTTATTTTTTGTATATATTCATCCATTATAATAGTATTTTTTTTACTTTCTTCATATGCTTTTTGCCATAAGTAGAAATATATAACTAATATAACTGTAATAATTAATGTTACCGCTAATATAATATAATTTTTTAAGGGTATTTTCTTTTCCATATTTGCCTCCTAATTTATTGTACCAATTTATGGTTATTTTTTCAAGATAATATATTAAAAATATTTTTATTATGTTATAATATATGTGCTTATGTGAGGTGAAATGACTATGAAAGAGAATTATAGTGTTAAGTGTGAAAATATTTTAAATAATTTAGATAGTAAGAAAAAGTTATTATTACATAGTTGCTGTGGTCCTTGTAGTAGTTATGTTATTAGTTATCTTACTAATTATTTTGATATTACTATTCTCTATTATAATCCTAATATTTATCCTTACGATGAATATTTAAAAAGAAAACAAGAACAAATAAAATTGATTAATGAAATTGATTGTTCTAATAATCTTGATATAATGGATTGTGACTATGATAATGATTTATATGAAAAATGTATTATTGGTTTAGAGAATGAACCTGAAAGAGGAAATAGATGTATGGTATGCTATAACTTAAGAATGGAAAAAACCGCTAAGATGGCAAAAGAGTGTAATTATGATTATTTTTGTACTACATTATCTGTTAGTCCTTATAAGAATTCCGAATGGATAAATAAAATTGGTGAAAAATTACAAAATAAATATAATATTAATTGGTTGTATTCTGACTTTAAGAAAAAAGATGGATATAAACAATCCATCTTATTATCTAAAAAATATAATTTATATAGACAAGATTACTGTGGCTGTATATATTCTAAGCCCCATTAATCTTTTTTTGTATTAATATATAAGCTACTATTACTACGGCTATTGCAAGCAATATACAAACTGTTCCTATAACTATATATTTATTTAAAGTAAATCCTGCATTTTTCTGCTTGCCAATATTTGGCTGGATATTCAAACCTGAGTTTCCTAGACTTGGATCAGATACTACGGCAACATTGTTAAGTTTTTCTGCCTGAGGATTTGGTATATTATTCAACTCTTGGCCTTCAATATTAGGAATTTGTGCAGTCTTTGGGGTTACTACTTGATTTGGTGTTTCTATAGTAGGATTTACTATATTAACTGGTTCTGCTGGAACAGATTCAATATTATTTGATGTAGCATTAGGTATTACAGGCTGCGGATTAGTTTGGGGCATAGCATTAGGTATTGGTGAAATATTTATATTGTTTTGCATTGGTTCTTGATTAATACTTGGTTCATTAATTGCTACTGGTTCTTCTGTTGGAATTGTCCATGTTGGAGTTACTGGAATTTGTTCTTGAACTTTTTCCATATTTAAGTTATCATTATAAAATTTGATAGCATCTTCTACAAATTCTTTATTTGTAATTGCTATTGAACAATTGGCAAAATATTCTTGACTTCCTAACTCTGGTATTTCTAAGGATAAATTTACCATTAGTTTTTCTTTTATATCTTTTAATAGGTTATTTGCTAATGCTCCTTTTTTGAAATTTGATGGTGTCAAAATTATAATATTATATACTACATTACTTAATTTATTTTTTTCTTCTGGTAAAATATTATCTATAAAACTTTTTCCTTCAGAGTTTAAAATTAGTTTTGAAACAAATATTTGTTTATTTACTTCATTTTCATCAATGCTGTAAATTAAGTAATCATTATTTTCATAATTGAATTTTATAACTGCTGTAGCATTTCTTTGTGTATTATTTGTTTTGTCCATCAATACAAAATTTTTATTCATAAGAAAATCCTCCTTGTTGATAGTTTCGGACTATCATTTATTCTGTGCTAAGTATATCACATTTTTTAAATTGTTACAATAGTTATCAGAGCAAAAAAAACTTTCTACTAATTATTGTAAAGTTTTTTTCTGTGAATTTAGCTTTTTAACCCTTGTTAATATTTCTTTATTGGTTTTTTTTGTGCTATTTAAATTTTTCTTTATATTATCTATATTTTTCTTATTTTTAATAATATTATCTTCAATTAAGAGAATTTTTTTATATGATTTATCATATTCATCTAAATTATAACATAAAAAATTTCTTTTAAATTCTTCTTTTAATTTGTTAACTTCGATATATGCTTTATCTAAATTATCTTCGACATTTGTTATACTATATATTTTATTATCTATTTCGTTTATATAATCATTAGCACTATAAGTTACTTCATTTATTTTCTCGTAATGCATATTATCTAACATACAATTCAACATTTTTCTAGTTGCTTTAGTTTGTTCACTTATTTTGGGGATAATTCCTTTAAATGGTGTTAAAGCAATTAATCCAATATAATGGCAAGATAATGATAAAAAATTATCCATTCCTCGTAGTTTATATTTTGTGTACGTTTTAGAATCAATTTTATTTACTTTCTTTAGTAATTCTTTCTCATAGTTTATATACTCCTCTATGATTTTGTTACAATCGCTTTCTATTTCATTTAAATTTTTAGTTTTAATTTTAGCTTTATTATATTTTTTATCTCTATTTTGTAATTCTTTAACTCTTAAACTTTTCTTTTTGTTTAATTCTTTCGTTTTATTTGTTAGATCTTCTAATTTATTGTTTAGTATGGTATATGTATTTAAAAGTGTTAACTTGTCTGGAATTTTATTATAATTTAATTCATTTATATGATTGCGATAATTGACAATATCATCAATTATTAATGAGTCATCTAATTTCAAAGGATCTTTAATTATATTTTTATTACTTAATATCTTATATTCTTCTTCTATTTTAGTTAATTCAAATTGCAATTCTTCTATTCTTGTTTGTATTTTTTTTGCCTTATTATATAAATTTTTATCATCAGCGTACTTACTTATTAAATACTCTTCGCTTTCAATTTGCTTTATTTTCTGATTTAAATTATCTAATTTCTTTTTAATCTTTAAATATATCTTTTTTTCTAATAAAAGGCATTCATTATCATTGGCAACTATAATAATAGATTGTTTATTAAGATCATTATTTACTTCTGTTTCAATATTGTTATTACTTTTCTTTTCTTGAGTACTCATTATATTTTCTTTTATATATTCTTTATTTTTTTTCGTAATAATTATATTGTTATCAACATTATTATTAATTTTATTTTTAGTGACATTATTAATTGTTTTCTTATTATTATTTTTATCAATTATTTGACCTATTGTTCCAAAAACTAATAATGGTGAAAATACTATTATTTTTCCTAGCTTTAATAATGGATTTTCTTCATCTAATTCTTTTTTCTTCATATATGAGTATTTTCTTTCTTTAAATCTTTCCCTGCTTGCAAAAGTCATAAAACCACCTGCATATATTATAACAAAAAAAGAAAGTTTTTGCACTTTCTTTGACTTTTTTACATAAAAAAAATATTGGCAACGTCCTATTTTAGCAAATTATCACTATCGTCGGCGCTGAAGTGCTTAACTTCTGTGTTCGGTATGGGAACAGGTGAACCACTTCGCAATTATCACCAATATACTTTATATATTTTTTTATAGTTCTCTGAAAACATGATAATGTGATATTTCTTTATCAAACTAAAATAATTTAAGGGATTAAATCCTCAATCTATTAGTACTAGTCCGCTCAATGTATCGCTACACTTCCACTTCTAGCCTATCAACCAGTTAGTCTATCTGGGATTTTACTTGTTAAACAATGGGAAAACTCATCTTGGAGAGGGCTTCACG